>JGI12316J15310_10000043_pt12 | contig 128128 bp, 119 predicted proteins | sample MarCyaLeptolynsp_FD_15310 | JGI IMG/M metagenome (IMG submission 15310) | reverse complement strand
TCCAAATCTGATTTTTATCATGAGTTGGTGACTCGCTGGTTTATCATTGAGCATAATCGACGAATGGCTTTATCACTTACTACTTAACCACTACCTTTTTTTACTTATACCTTATGTACTATTAGGGATAATAATTGATTTAATTTTCTTTCCCAAATTTCAGCGCAAATACACCAGCAAAGTCATCGCTATTTTAATTATTGTTTCCCTTCTAATTTTCCTTGGTATGATGTATCAACTAAACATTTTAAATGAGGCAATAGAAAATAATGAGGCTTTCAATGCTCTTTCTCGTATGGCTATTAATTTAAGCCTATTGCATTGGGCTTTTGGCATTGCTACCAGCTTATTTTTTGTGGCTTTAACGAATTGGATAAAACCAATAGGCTTCATCTTGGGTCTATATCGTTTAGATGCTTTTGTCTCTGGCTATCTGAAAAAACGTTTGAATCGAAAATCACAATAGACATATGAAATCAGTGAGGATAAATGGGTTAACATCACTCGTAATTCGCAAGAAGTCCTATTCTATCTAGAAATTCGATCTGCTTATATAAAATTGTGAAACCACAGGATGACTCCTGCGGTTCCACAACTAGCGAGAAGTTAAAACGCTACACTTATTGCAATGGCACACCGTTACGAATCGCAGTTAGCACTTGTAACAATTGCAAGTTACGGCGTGGTGTTCCAAAAGCTTCCACATTTTCGGGCGACATTTGGGTATTGAACCCAGCCCCCGGACTGGTTAATGCGCCATTCCCATCTACCAGATCAGCAGGGATACCCCGCCATAGATTCCATAATGGCAGGTTCAGCGTTTGGGCACGCTGTGCGATGATTTGGTTATAAGCATCCGCATTATCACCCGCAATGGTCACCAAAACAGGAATCACATTTGCATCGGATAATTGGATAAGCAGTGTATCCAGATCCGCACCAAATTGTTCAGGGTCGGTTCCGTTCAGCATATCCGCATAGCCCAGCAGAATCACGGCAACACTGGGTTGCTGTATCGCAATCGCACAGGCTACGGGATTGGCAGCATCGCCACAATCCGCAGCATTGTTCGCAGGGTTCAGCAGATCACCAATCCCCCATGCCGCATTGCTCGACCGCACCCCACCACGGTTGGCAATCACACTATCATCTGCGGGGCTTGCCAGATACGCATCTAACGTGCCTTGCAATTCTGGTGCGGCACTCAGATCGTAACCATTATCCGCAGCATTCGCGAGTAAGTCCGTGGGTGGCACCCCACCAATCACGATAAAGCGGTTGGCATCTGCGCCATTATAAACGGCTTGGATTGTACTCAACACACTACCCTCAATTGCAGGGATTATTGGCACCGTATTCAGATCGATTGTGGTTGGTTCAGGTTGTTCCGGTGCTGCTTCTGCTGCCACAGTGGCTTGGAAAGCTGTGGTGGCCGTTGCCCCTTGATCATCGGTGGCTACAATGGTGATAACAGCCTGCCCTTCAGCAACGCCAAAGACCGTTACACCCGATCCATCTTCTGTTACTTGAACCGTTGCTATTGCTTCAGTATCGGAACTCACGCTCAGGGTAACGGCTGCGCCTTCAGGGTCGCTGGTGGTCACGACTACGGGCAAGAATTGATTCACACTGACACTTTGATTATTAACAGGATCAATGCTTGGTGGCTCATTCACGGGTTCAGGCTCAGGTTCCGCTTCAACCGTTACATTAAAGGTAACCGTTGTTGTGCCACCATTCCCATCAGAAACCGTCACATCAATAGTGGTTGCCCCGGGAGCGACCCCCGTCACTGACACATTGCCTTCCCCATCAGATTCTGCCGTGGCTATTGTATCCGCCGCAGAAACTATCTGATCAATAAATGGATTGAATCCTTCAGGATCAGACGCAACCAAGAACACCGTGACACTTTGCCCAACCGTTAAAACCTGATCGATTGGTTGTTCAACGACTGGAGGCATATTCGGCGTTGGGGTCGGGGGTGGGGCTACCGTAACCGTGAAATCCGTTGTCGCTTGACCGCCATTGCCATCATCCACGACAACAGTGATAACGGCAGTGCCGGGTGCAATAGCATCCAAGATCACATTCCCATCACCATCGGGCCCAACCGCAACCACAATCGTGCTTGCTGCACTGGTTACCTCTGCAATAAAGACATTAAAGCCTTCGGGGTCAGTCGCCACAATAGGATGATTTAATCGATCACCAATTTGCATGGTTGGTTCTAACACGGGCTCAATAACAGGTGGTGCATTCAGCGTTGGCTCTGGTGGCGGCAAAACTTCAACCGTAAAGCTCACACTGGCCTGACCACCATTGCCATCATCCACAATAACTGTCACGGTGGTATTTCCAGGCGCGACCCCCGTCAAAATAACATTGCCTTCCCCATCAGATTCTGCCGTGGCTATAGTATCCGCCGCACTGGTTATGTTGGCAAAAAATACATTAAAGCCTTCAGGGTCAGACGTTACAATGGGGATCGATAGTTCTTCACCAAACGCTAAAACCTGATTGGGCACCGCTTCAACGGTTGGTGGCAGGTTACTTTCTTCAGGAATGTCTTCCACCGTCACGCCAAATTGAATTGTCGTTTGCCCTTCAAAACCATCTTCTACTGTCACTTGTACGGATGTTGTTCCGGGGGCAATACCCGTTAACACAACCGCACCTTCCCCATCGGATTCCGCCGTAGCTATTGTATCCGCAGTACTGGTCACGGTACGAAGGAAGATGTTAAACCCTTCGGGATCAGTGGCAATAATGTCAATGGTAATGCTTTCCCCAACAGTGATGACTTGCTCGGCAACTGGATCAACGACAGGAGCAGCGTTAGGCGTTCCGGTTGGCATAGCCTCCACCGTAACCGTAAAGCTTGTTTCCACTTGGCCGCCGTTACCATCATCCACAACAACAGTAATCACACTTTGCCCCGGTGACACTGCTGTAACAAAGATATTACCTTCTCCATCGGATTCTGCCGTGGCTATCGTATCCGCTGCACTGGTTACTTCTGCAAAAAAAACATTAAACCCTTCCGGGTCAGTCGCCACAACAGGAACCGTTCGCTCCTCATTAAAGCTTAGTGTGATGTCCGCGATGGGTTCAACAGTTGGTAATTGATTAGGCGGTGGCAATGGTTCTGGCTCAACAGTTACAATAAAAGTAATCGCAGTTTCGAGAGACCCATCTGAAATTGTTGCAGTAATAGTGGTTTCGCCTTCGGCGACCCCCACCACAAGAATATTACCTTCCCCATCGGATTCTGCCGTAGCTATCGTATCCGCCGCACTTGCCACCTCAGACAAAAACGGATTAAAGCCTTCGGGGTCAGTGGCATTAACGGGTATGGTCAATGATTCACCAACCTCAATAGTTTGATTCACAATCGGATCAACCACAGGGGGCGTATCAATTTCTTCTGGGGCGATTACCTCAACAATAAAGATAGTATTGGCACTACCGCCATTACCGTCATCAACCACCACTTGGATATTCACCTGACCAACATCTTCGCCAATCACATTTACCTCGGTGTTACTGAGGATGGCAAGGGTTGCAATGGTGGTTGCGCCAGATTCAGCACTGGTAATCGTGACATCATCCCCATCGGGATCGGTAATATCAAGTACAACGGTCAAGGTTTCTCCTACGGTGACCGTTTGAGGAACAACAGGCGCAATCATTGGCGAGCTATTCGGCACATCAGCCACTTCAGTTGATTCAGGTGCGGGCTCTGCGACCACCTCAGTTGATTCAGGTGCTGGTTCTGTGACCACCTCGGTTGACTCAGGCGCGGGCTCTGTGACCACCTCGGTTGACTCAGGCGCGGGTTCTGTGGCTACCTCAGTTGATTCAGGCGCGGGCTCTGTGACCACCTCGGTTGATTCGGGTGCTGGTTCTGTGACCACCTCAGTTGATTCAGGTGCTGGTTCTGTGGCTTCAGCAACCCCTTGAGTTTGTTCCGGTTCAACAATAGCTTCTTCTGTCGATTCAGGCGCTTGTGCAGACACAGCAAAACTAGTATTCGCTTGACCGCCATTACCATCATCTACAGTTACCGTCACCGCTACATCCCCAACAGACAAGGCTTGCAAGGTGATATTGCCATCAATATCAGGAGCAGCAAACACAATGCCCGCATTGGACGATGTCGCACTAATGGTTACATCATCATCATTGGGATCCATCACATTTAAATCAATGGTGATGCTATCGCCAAGGGTCAAGTTTTGATTTAACAACGGCGCAACAACTGGCGGATCATTCGGTGGCGCGTTCACCGTCACAATAAAGACAGCATTAGCTTGCCCACCATTACCATCATTCGCAGTCACGGTTACAGTGGTCACCCCTGCGTCAACACCAACAATGGTAACGGTATTGGTATCACTCAAGTTAGCACTAACCACAGACGCATTATTGCTAGCAACCGTCAAGCTCAAGCTATCGTTATCTGCATCCGTAGCCGTAAAGTTAATCGCACGGCTTTCGGTAATCTCAAGCGTTTGGTCAGCAATGTCCGAAATAACAGGAAAGGCATTAGGGCTTGGTGTGCTTGTGATCGTCAAAACGCTACTACATTCGCCACGAATCGCGATCTCAGTAGACGGCAACCACCCTAAAACACCATCCGCGTTGATCTGCCACCAGCTACCGTTATCAGTTCGTTGGAACACAATCCACTGGCTGTTGAGTGGCAAGTTTACGATAATACTAGAATCCACATCCGGTGCAGTGCGTGCCGCCAGATTTTCTGTTAACACTTGCACGCGGCATAACGTCGGATCAATGGTTGGTTCGGCGGTATTTGTTGCTGTTGGTGTATTGGATGGGGTAGCGCTTGGCACAATGGCAACTTCACCCGTGACTTGCAAATTACTACAGTTCCCAAACCGTGTCGTATAGACAGACTGTAACCAGCCTTGCGCGGTTTGCCACCAGCTATTGTCTGCCGTGCGCCCCGTTAATGGGATCACCGCCCCCAGAGACACAGTGGTAACAGCATTAGTGCTTGTGCCAGCACCTTCAAAGATGGTCAGCGCACTCACATTCACACGAACACGGCATGTCACGTCAGCCGTTACCACAGGGGCAACCACCGTTGGGATCAATGCTGTGGATTGTTGTTCATTGATGCTTTCTTGGATGGTCAAACTAATTTGCTGCGGTTCGCTCGCAATTGCGCCACGATAGGCAACCACTTCAACGGTTGCAGTGCTTGCGTTACCGGTTTCCCATGTTTGTAAAACAGATAATTCGGTCTGCCCATCGCTATTGGGGCTTTGCACCGTATTGATGAGGTTGCCATCCACTCGCAATTCAACGCGGGTCACGCCAATAGCATCGCGTGCCACAGAATAAATCAAGACCTCACTATTGGCTTGGACGGTTGAGCCATCCACTGGTGAATTGATCACCACGGTGGGGCGGCTATCGTCTGCGGCAGCGGCATTATCCGCAACCAGATCACCACTTTCGTCAGTGGCATCTTCATTGGCATCGCCCTCGTCTTCAGAGCTAATCAGGTTACAGCCGGATGCAATCACCATCAGACTGAATAAAAGTATCACAATGGATTTGTAGGATCGTTGCACAGGTAAAATTTCCCCTTTTACATATTGTCTCACTATATAGTTTAGAGGGTTGGAGGCGTACTTGGCAAAAACTGACAGGATATAGCCCACCTTCAGTGGGTATCAAGTAGAAATGATGCGGGCTATGTCATGAAATCGTCAGGTTCAGCAAATCGAAAATCGATCAGAGCCTCATATGCTAGGATAGTGGCGAGTTTTTCGGGCGATGTTTATTCAACCAAGTAACCCCAAAATCAACCAATGGACGCTGACGCATCAGACGCACGGTGGCATTGCCTACTGTGCTAACCTGAACCGCCTCGGGGTGAGCAGTTTCATAGTCCGCCCCAATTGTCTCAAAATCGTCATCTTCATAATCAACTGTATCAAACGTAACCCATTGTCGTTTGCCATCAACGAGCATGGCGCTACCTTGTGGTGCGTGGCGGGGTGAATCCATCCGTTCTTCGGCAAGGTGTAATGAGGTATTGTTACCATATCCAACCCCGAGCAGAAACACATATCCATCCAGTTCATAAATACGGGCTAAGGGAGACTTTTCGCCAAATTGCTGTTCCAGATCATGGTTGGCTGTGATAAATCCCGCATGTTTGCCATGTGCAGCAAAGGAGGCTTGTGGGTGTTGACTGCGACGCACTTGTGGGTAGCTGCGGAAGTTTTCGGCTAATATTCCCATCATACGCGTTGGGGATGTATCAGGATCGAAAGCGGGCATCACATCACGCATAGTTGGCCACCACGATTCAGGTATCGGTGGATTCTGCCAATATGAGGGTTCACTATTGTCAGTGGTCATGGTTGGCATGACGAGTGTGCCATCTTCGCCAATCACGTCTAACATCGCAGTGATAATGGTCTGCGTACCACTCGGTATCCAACCCCCAATCCGACTCATGCTACTGTGTACTAAAACCGTCATGCCAGCGTGCCATCCAGCATGGCGTAGTTGCTCACCAATGTCCGATGGGGTAAGCATAAAGTCTGGCATTTTTTGAGTCATCATGTAGGCCTTAACCAATAGGTGATCTATTACCATTAGTCTAATCTATGAACCCAAAATCAGCAAAAGTCACCGACAAAAAAACACGCACACTGATCAAGGATCGGTGCGCGTGAAAATCTTCGCTATCTCGATTCGTAATTACGCGAGGTCAAAGCGATCTAAGTTCATGACTTTGTCCCATGCGGCGATAAACGCATTCACAAAGCTAGCTTGAGCATCACTGGAACCGTAGACTTCTGCCAACGCACGCAGTTGGGAATTTGATCCAAATACGAGGTCAACCCGTGTGCCTGTCCAGACGACTTCCCCTGTCGAACGGCTATGGGCATTGAAGGTATCTTCCGCTTCAGAAGTAGGCGCCCAACCGTTGCTCATATCTAATAAATTCACAAAGAAATCATTGGTCAGCACACCGACACGGTCGGTAAAGACGCCATGTGTAGAGCCACCCGCATTTGCCCCCAACACCCGCAAGCCACCGACCAACACAGTCATTTCTGGCGCGGTTAAAGTCAAAAGTTGAGCGCGATCTAGCAACAACTCTTCGGCGGATACGGTAAACTCTGCTTGCAAGTAGTTACGGAAACCGTCAGCTTTGGGTTCCAAGACTGCAAAGGATTCAACATCGGTTTGCTCTTCGGTAGCATCCATACGTCCGGGGGTAAATGGAACCGTCACATCATGACCAGTAGCTTTCGCGGCAGACTCAACGCCAGCACAACCGGCTAACACGATCAAGTCAGCAAGCGATACTTTCTTATTCCCCGATTGAGCGTTATTAAACTCGCTTTGGATGCTTTCGAGCACTTCTAATACACTTGCCAATTGGGTGGGGTCGTTGACTTCCCAATCTTTTTGAGGTGCCAAACGAATCCGCGCGCCATTTGCGCCGCCGCGTTTGTCAGACCCACGGAAGGTGGACGCAGATGCCCACGCAACAGATACCAATTGAGAAACGGTCAAGCCAGACGCTAAAATTTGTTCTTTAAGCGCGGCAATATCTTGATCATCGATCAACTCGTGATCCACAGCAGGGATCGGGTCTTGCCAGAGCAAATCTTCAGCAGGCACTTCTGAACCAAGATAACGCGCTTTGGGGCCCATGTCGCGGTGGGTGAGCTTGAACCATGCCCGCGCAAACGCATCTGCAAATTCATCAGGATTTTTATGGAAGCGTTCCGAAATTTCACGGTAAATGGGATCTTTGATCAGGGCAAGATCAGCCGTAGACATCATCGGCGCATGGCGCTTGTTGGCGTCGTGAGCATCGGGAACAGCATCGGCGGCTGCACCACCTGCGGGAACCCATTGGTGTGCGCCTGCGGGACTTTTAACCAATTCCCATTCATACCCAAATAGGGTATCAAAGTAGCTATTATCCCATTGGATAGGGGTTGGTGTCCAAGCACCTTCTAGCCCACTGGTAATGGTGTCACCAGCGATACCTGTTCCGTGAGTGTTTGTCCAACCCAAGCCTTGTTCCGCCATGGTCGCACCTTCGGGTTCTGCACCAACGAGTGCGGCATCCCCTGCCCCGTGGGTTTTCCCAAAAGTGTGCCCACCGGCTACTAAAGCAACGGTTTCTTCATCATTCATGGCCATGCGGGCAAAGGTTTCACGAATGTCTACCGCAGAACCAAGTGGATCAGGGTTGCCATTGGGGCCCTCTGGGTTCACATAGATCAAACCCATTTGTACAGCCGCCAAAGGATTTTCTAAATCGCGTTCACCGCTATAGCGTTCATCACCAAGCCATGTTTTTTCTGCACCCCAATACACATCTTCTTCGGGTTCCCACACATCGGCACGACCGCCCGCAAATCCAAACGTTTCAAAACCCATGGATTCAAGTGCACAGTTACCCGCTAGGATCATGAGGTCTGCCCAAGAGATTTTGCGACCATATTTTTGTTTGATCGGCCACAATAAACGACGGGCTTTGTCTAAGTTTGCATTGTCCGGCCAGCTATTGAGTGGTGCAAAGCGTTGCATCCCGGTACCGCCCCCGCCGCGACCGTCCCCGGTGCGATAGGTTCCGGCACTGTGCCATGCCATCCGAATAAATAAGGGGCCATAGTGACCATAATCCGCAGGCCACCACTCTTGAGAATCGGTCATCAGGTCGTAGAGGTCTTGTTTTAGGGCAGCGAGGTCAAGGCTTTCAAATTCTGCCGCATAATCAAAATCGACATCCATTGGATCGGTCATGGATGAATGTTGATGTAGGATTTTTAAATTTAATTGGTTTGGCCACCAACTACGATTAGAGGTGGTGCTTGAGGTGGTATTTCCTCCGCCCGTGATGGGGCACTTGCTTCCATTACTCATGTTATCTCCTTAGATAAATATTTTTTCGGTCTGTTTTGATATGTAGAAGATAAGGGCAATAGACAATGATGACAACAATGTTGCGCCACTGAATCGAATAACATCCCTTAGCATCATGGATGAGTCGTCATATAAGAGTATAGAGCAAACAACTATTCGTGAAAAATATGAATCATCTATATACTAATAGGCAAAACCTATACTTTAACAATATCGTTTAAGGGGTATCCATGGAACTTCATCAATTAGAATATTTTGTCGCTGTTTTTGAAACAGGGAGTTTTACAAACGCCGCCGAACGGAGTGGAATTTCGCAACCATCGTTAAGCCAGCAAATCATCAAGCTAGAAAAAGAACTTGGTAGCCCATTGTTTGAACGGTTGGGGCGTAAAATCGTGGTAACAGACATGGGACAACGCTTATATCCGCGTGCCGTATCTATTTTGTCTGATGTCCAACAGATCAAACACGCGCTATCCACTGCTAATAATGAGGACATGATGCGCGTCAATGTGGGCATCATCCCAACCCTAACGCCCAACCTCTTACTCAAAACGATCCAACGCTTTAAAGCAGCTTACCCCAGTGCCATTTTGAATATTACTGAAAACACCACTGAAGCGCTCATTAGCCAACTGATGAATGGTGAACTGGATACCGCCTTGCTGAGCCTGCCTATCAAAAACAATACAATTGTGACTGAAACATTATTCACTGAACCGCTTTTAATTGCGATCCCTGCGGTTTACCCGATGGCACACGACACCGTGATCGACATCAAAACCTTGGAAACCGTGCCATTTATCCGGCTTTCTGACCAAAACTGTTTGGCGGATCAAGTCGATTCATTTTGTTATACCCAACAAATTGATCCAGAAGTGATTTTCTACACCTCGCACATCAGCACCACCCTCGAAATTATCCGCGCAGGCATTGGCATTTCATTAGTTCCCGCGTGTATTGCCTCCACCACCAGCGATGATGTGATCTTTAAGCGCCTCAAACATGATACCGTGGAGCGGGTAATCGTCGCGGCATACCATCGCAGGCGGCAACAAACTGCCCTTAGCAAAGCCTTTGGGCAACTCCTAAAACAAACATGGCATGATGCTACCGATGATTTTTTAGAGACATTGGTTTAAGTGGATGGCTTTGTCATTTACCAAAACCAGTGGGATGCAATGCTTGCCATTCTTCCCGCAAAATGCCATACCCAAGCGCATCGTAATACTCGCCATTGACGATCCGCGCTTTGCGAAAACACCCTTCGAGTTGATAGCCTAATTTTTCGGCGAGGCGCATCAAGCCTGCATTGCCTGACCATGTTTGCAAATCAAGGCGTACCAGTTTTGGCATGGATGCAAAAATATAATCTGTCCACAACCCAAGGGAGTCAAAGCCAAGCCCCTGCCCCCATTGGTCTGGATCATAGATCACAATGCCTGCCGCTAACCAATAGGTTTCTTGGCTAATCCAATAATGAGTGACTTGCCCCAACATCTGATTGGTTTGTGCATCTGCAATCACCAATCGTGAACGAGGATCAGGAAATTGATTGTCCTGAATACGTTTTTTGGTACGCTCGATTATGGTCGGGATTTCATCTTCAGTTGGCTTTTTGTAGTAAGGGCCATCAAGTGCTTGCCAACGATGCCCCGGTTGGAGCCATTTTGCAAACATCTCAACATCCTCGATGATCCAATCGCGTAAGCGAACTTTTGAACCGATTAATGGCAGATTAGTCATTAGCGGGTTGATCTCGCATAAAGAATATCAAATCTTGTTCCACCGTTTTACCACCTAGCCGATGAATCATATAAAGGATTTGGGCACGATGATCGGTGCTATGGTTGATGACATGTAATAATACATGCCCCACAGGGTGCGAAAAAGCCTGCCCTTTGGTATCAGTATAGCCAAATGATGCCATAAGGCGCTGAGGGGTTAGCCCATCAAGAAAAGATTGTGTTTCTGTTTGTACCTGTTGCCAAAACACATCAACTGCATCACGCGTGGGATAAGCTGTTTCAGGGGGCAGTTGTGGGGGAGAGTGTCCTTGTAAACGGTGAATCCACACCTGCTGAGCCCCGATCAAATGGACTACTTGCCCACGAACAGAACCCCACGCATAATCCATAGGTTGGATGAAGGCATCATCAGTTAAAGATTGAACACAGTCCCAAACCGCACTGGTTGCCCACTGGTGGTAGCGAAAAAGAAACTGAATCGTATCAAGTGATGGGTTAGTAGACATGTTGATTTATTTTGCCAATCGTATAATTGATAACCATAATGACCCTAAACATAGAAATTCGCACGTTAACCTAACTTACAGGATTATTATATTCAACTGATGGTGGTTCTGCACCATTCCCTGAAAAGGTTAAGGTCGTAATGCTGCAATGTTCGGGATATGGGTCAAGGCTCATACGATTCTCGTGAGTGAGATCAAGGGAACGTCCCCATAACGTCGCAAAAACAACAACATCACCATGGGTCACCCCAATGACTTCTTTATTTAGGTGATCGCGCAAGACACGCTGGGTAAAATGCTGGAATCGTTTTACGATTTCTTGTGGGCTTTCATAACCTTGTTTTAAATCAGAGTACATATCCCAATTCATATCTTCTAAGGTAGACAATTTTTCGCCTTCATACGGCGTTAAAACTTCGTCTAACAAGGTACTCTTTTTGACAATAGCATCAGGATTATTGGCAATTAAATAACGCGCAGTTTGCTTAGCACGCAATAATGGGCTGTGATATATCCCGTGAATTGGTGTCTCTTTAAAATACTCAGCTAATTGCTTTGCTTGATTAACCCCTTTTTTACTTAACTTAAACCGTGGCAGGCGCGCATAAAGGATCTTAGTTGGGTTAGAAACTTCACCATGCCTTATTAAGTGTATTTTTGTTTTACTAGGACTAATCGACGACATTATAGTTTATCCTCTACTGTATACACATTTACAATATCACATATTAATGTATTTTTATAAGAACCTAATGGGTAAAGTGGCTCTATTAGACAGTGTTGTCCCTAAACAGCACAAAAACACCAAAATATTCATCTAGAATGGTTTAAATGCTGCTTTTTTATCATTTTTTCTACGACTAGGAAAAAACATGCAACACAACGCCATATTATACCACTACTTCATATCTTAATCATAAAAAAATTGTGAATTTTTTACCTAAATTTATATTAACTTCCCTATTAAAAATCAAAACATTTTATAAAATATAAAACTGACACCTTAATCAATATGGCTAACAAAACTCATTCATAAGCGCTTAAAAATTTTTAAAAGCACAAACTCAACCTGCAAACAAACAAGACTAACTCTTATAAAATCATGCACGGTAACTATTATCATGTACCCATTGCAGATATGGATTGTGTCGCTAAGAAAACCTAAAATCGGTCTTTGACGGTGCAAAAAACTTAAAAACCAAACTTATGGAGACGCCCAAAGAGGATAGAAAAACTTTTACCTATAACGCCAATATTATCTTAAGATGCAAACATAAATTTATGCGTCAAGCATTGCGGGAATCCAAAACCCAAAGGTGCTCCCTTTGCCCACACGACTGTCAAAAAAGACTTGACCATGATGCTTTTCGACAATTGTTTTAACGAGATTCAAGCCCAACCCTGTACCTTTGATATTTTCTGTCCCGGGTTGTTGAGCACGATAAAAGGATTCATATAACCGCGCCTGACGTTCAACATCAATACCATAGCCATTGTCTTGCACTTCATAGACCCAGTGCCCATTATCCAAATATAAACGCACCGTGATCTCGCCACCATTGGGGGTATATTTGATCGCGTTATTAAGCAAATTACTGGCGGCTTCTTTAAGTTCAACAATAACGCCTTGGCATTTGGCCTCATTCTCTTGAGGGAAATGCACGTACAATTTATGATTATGCAATTCAATTTGGCTACTATTTTTTTCAATAGCCAATTTACAGGCCTTTAACAAAGAAATGATCTCCCAATCTTCACGGCTAAAATCAACGACACGTTCCATTAACAGGACTTCTTCTAACAAGTGCATCAAATCTTGAGCGCCTAACATGACATGTTGTAAATAACTCGGCAACACTTCAGGGCGATCATTTTTAAGGGCATGATCCATTAGTTGTAAATAGCCCATCAACACCGTGATGGGTTGGCGTAAGTCATGCGAAAGCATCCGAAAGAGTTGTTTGCGGTGTTGGCTCAGGTTTTGAATCTTTTGGGCTAAAACGGCAATATGCATCGCGGTGGCTAACCGATCCGAAAGAATACGCATAAATTTTTTATCTTCCTCCGAAAAGAAGAATCGATTATGGCGTTGCAACATCAAAATACCGATCAAATGGCCATCGCCATGCCGTAATTCAGCAACCATTATGGGCTTGTCAGGATCATGGAGGACTCCTGTATCAAGGGCTTCAATCGCTTCACGGGGCATCAGGTAACGTGGCAAATGTAAGGTTTCTCCAACATCATAATCTTGCCCAACGCTAAATCCACTTGTGATCAAAACTTCAAGTTGTTTCTGGCTAGTATTCCATTGAGCAATCAGCCCATAATCAGCACTGGTGCGGTTTCTCGTCCATGTGATGACATGGTTCAACATATCATCCAAGTCAGTGCTAACCGTCAACGCTCGATCAAATTGATGCAGCGAATCCATTTCCCCCTTTTGCTGCTCTAGCTCAGACTTTAACAAAGTTAATTCACGATCTTTATTTGCCAGCGCTGCTTCTAATTCAGCAATACGGATTTTTAGGTCTGTTTTGGTTGCCATTGGTTGCATCCTAATCGTTTATGCCATTTCCATTATACATACTTCACAGGCATAAATGGGGTTAAGATATAGATTGGCGCGTCGGTAATCGAAATCCAAAGATAGTCCCCTTTTGCGGGGAACTTTTCACATAGATTTCCCCTTGATGTGCTTCTATAAATCCCTTGGCAATGGCTAACCCTAACCCCGCCCCCCGATGGTTGGGCTCCGCTTGGCGGGATTCATCAACCCGATAAAACGAGTCAAAAATATGCGGTAAATGTTCCTGCTCAATAGTGATTCCTGTATTATGCACTTCAACATGAGCGTGATCCGTTTGTCGCCATGCGCGCAAGGTAATTTGCTCGCCTGATGGTGTATAACGCACCGCATTATCCAGCAAGTTATGGATCACTCGTTGTATTTTGTCGGGTGCAATCGCCACGGGGTCAACATCTGATGCAATATCATGATGAACCACTAAGTTGCTTTGTGTCGCCCGCATATGAACACGGCTCACGGCATCCGATAATAAATCGCTTAATGATGTTTGTGTAATATCAAGTGTTAGTTGCCCCGTATCCAATTGCGCCAGTTCAAATAGATCATTAATCAACAGATTTAAATGCTGAACCTCGCTCAGACTATGTGTGATATATGTTTGGACTTCTTCAGGTTCTGTCACAATGCCATCTTGGATGGCTTCTAGCCGTGCCCGCACAGCTGTAATCGGCGTCCGTAAATCATGAGAAACCCCTGCGATCAAGTCACGGCGGGCTTTTTCGATCTGGCGTTTTTCCTCATCAATTTTTTCAAGGCTTTGTGCCATCCAATTAAATGTATGGGCAAATTCGGCTAACTCATCGTGTTCCGTGACGTTTAAACGGGTGCTGAGGTTGCCCGTAGCCACCTGCTGTGCAGCATCAGATAGTGTCCGCAAGCGACGGGTTAAAGAATCAGCAACATACATACCAAACGCCGTTGAGGTTAACCCACCAAAAAATAATAAACTCATCGCTATATAAAAATCATGTTCGCTGATGAACATCAATTGGGCGGTGATCCATACATTGGTTAACACCAACAAAATACTCAAAATGATACTTAACAGCAGCGACCAGCGTAAGCTTGCCAGCCATTTAAATACACTTTGTTGGTGAACAATGTAGGCGATTCCCACGGTTACACTACCGGTTGTGCCCATGAAGATCACAAGCTGTTCAATATCTTTAGCGGGCGGTGCGATAGCGGCATTCAGCATTAATAACGACAACACCAATGCCCCTGCCGTACTGAGCCATAAAATGATCAACCGCATTAAAAAGTCCTTTATTTCGCTGTGTCGTTGTGATGGTAATGATACACCTAAAAGATGAGCAAAAGGTGATTTTTAGCCGAGCTAAAAGGGGAATATACCGCTATCGTTATTGTCTAGCACAAATCGCAAATTGGCTTCAGCATCAGGGAGCAGGGTCGCCGTATGCAAGATCAGCACCCCAAACATCAAAATAAAAGGAACATAGCCAAAGCGTAATATATTATCCGGGTTACTTTTAAAGATCTTGAGATTTCGCCATAAATAGATACTTAATCCACCATAGATACCAATCCCTACTACGATCTGAATAATGGCTGACACGATCACCGCCATGCGTTCGGATTGATTTTCAACCACATTATCAACCACACTGATCTGAGCGCCATTTAAGAGCAAGGTATGGATGATCATCCACGCCCCCAAACCAATGAAACAGACAGCCCCCCACCGCCGCATCGAAAATAACCCTACCAGAATGATCACATATACCCCAACGCTCAACAGTTGAAGTGTGATCTGCACATTATCTAAATTTGTGGTGGAAAAGCACAGGCGCGACACCGCCAAAAAAGACACCATATAAGATGCCAAATTCACAGCAAAAGGACGTCCACCCCGCCGTGATTCAGGAAGTGGCTCGGGTTCAGGCACTTCTAGATCAGGTTTAGGGGGAACCTTTGGTGCTGTATATTGGGGTTCGTAGTTGCTGGTTGGTTCATCAAACATGCGCAGAATTGTATCATAATTCTTTAGTGGGGAGAATAACCTCACACATTTGTTTAGCCCATACTAATTTTTGGGTTTAACACACAATCTATAATCGCTGATGAACATTATAATTCTGCAATGGGGAGCATAAAGCTAAAGGCGCTACCTTCATCAAGCGTACTCTCAACGGTAATTTGAGTTTTCATTTGGTCACATAACAATTTAGCCAAAGCCAAGCCCACCCCAGAGCCACCAAAGCGGCGCGTTGTGGAGCTATCAACTTGATAGAATTCTTGGAAGATACGACTGTGAAATTCAGGGCTAATCCCAATACCTTGATCGCGAACCGTGATTTTCACCTCAGTGTCAACAACTACAGCCTCAACAACAACTGGCTTACCCGTTGGATCAAACTTGACTGCATTTTCGAGGAAAATCGTCAATACACGCCCAACGCCTCGTTTGTCCGCATATAATGGGGGCAAACTATTAGGGATGTTGAGCTGAACCCGATCTAAAACGGAGTCATCGACGCGAGCCAATACCCGCAGTGCATAATTCAGTGAATCAATCAAGACAAATGGTTCATTTTTTAAATTTTCAGACTGCGCCAAGTCTCGCACATTATGGATGATACCTTCTAAACGTTGTACCGATTTGGTTGCCAACAATGCCGTAGTGCTATCAGGATCGGTCACGCGAATATCTTCAACCAATAGATGAACCGCTGATTTAATTTGTAGCATCGGAGTACCCATTTCGTGGCTCACCGATTGCAAAATATTACGCTTGAGGATGTCCGCATCTTCGGCAGCTTGGAGTGCCGTTTCTAGTTCGGCATTACGGCGTTTGAGGTCCTCTAATAGATGGCGCTTTTCTGCCCAGAGTCGATCAATGTGCATTTTGGTCCGTAATAACGCTTGTACCCGTACCAATAATTCTAATTCAACAACAGGTTTGGCGAGATAATCGTCTGCCCCGCTAACCATGCTTTGTAAGCGTTTGCGTTCTTCATCCTGTCCTGTGATCATGATCACGGGCAAATAAGCATAGTCATGATTTCCCCGCACCTTAATCGTAATATCGAGTCCGCTAATGTCGGGCAAAAAGAGATCAATAATCAACAAGTGAGGGTTGAAAGCGGCAATGGTATCTAATGTCTGGGTTCCCGTCGTGGTGCAGCGCACCTCATAGCCCTGCCGCTCTAAATACATCTGAAGTGCTTTTGCACTTTCATAATCATCATCTGCGATGAGTAAGCGCGGTTGATCTTGGATATTGTCGGTTAATTGGTCGAGAACCATGTTAATTGCCATAAGATGCTTATCACTCGATAGGGTATCCATCATGCATTCATTGTACCGAATTGCCCCCTCCACGCAAAGCAAGTTGATGGATTATAACTTTATAGCTTTACATTAAAGCTGATTGGGGTTGGCACATACTGAATTCAAACCAATATGGTACACTATCCATGTTAAGCAACATCTGATTAGGAACCATGCAAAAACAATCTAATCTTATTCCCCTTATGATCATTGGTATTGCAGCTAGCGTGGTGGTTTCGTTGCTCACCTCTGAACAATCAACCATCGCGTGGTTTTCAGTGTTTGCTAGCCAATTAGCTGCCGCCTTAGTTGCTGCTTTAGCTGTTGTCATCAGCTTAGAACGCTTGGTTGGCACCAAAATCCGTAGCGAAAATCAGCAAGCCCACCATGACACACTCTTGCAAGAAGCCCGCCAAGGGAAACAAGAAGCGATTAGCTACTTGCGTGATCGTGATTTGCTGACCAATCAAAATCTGGAAAAAGCCCGTTTGCAAGGGGTGGATCTGACCAATGCAAATCTGGCACACTCGAATTTTAACCAAGCCCTGCTGCAAAATGCACGGCTGGATGAAGCCGCCATCAACGCGGCATCTTTTGACCATGCCTTTTTGGATAGCGCCAGTTTGCGGGGGGCAAACCTAGAAACCGCTAACCTCAGTTGGGCGAGTTTACCAAACGCCAGCTTGATCCGCTCGAACATGCTACGGGTCACTTGTTATGAGGCAAACATGCAAGGCATTAGCTTGCGTTGGGCAATCTTGCGCAATGCGGATCTACGAGGTGCAAATTTACGTGAGGCTGACCTCCACGCGGCGGAGTTAGTGGAAGCGGATCTGCACGGTGCAAATTTAACCAATGCACGGCTAGCAAAAACCAATTTGCAATTGGCGTTGCTACAAGAAGCGATCTTGATTGAGGCTAGTCTTATTGCAGCGGATTTACGCGGTGCAAACCTGAGTTGGGCAAACCTGATCAATGCAGATTTGACCCGTTGCCAATTTGATACCGACACCACCCTACCCAACGGTAAGCGCTGGCATCAAGATGTCGATCTGGGACGGTTTACCGATCCTTCTCATCGTCGGTTTTGGAACCCTAATACCTGATTGATTTTGGCTCGAAGCACAATGTTATGACACAATAAGGCCACAACACTAAACAAGAAACGGTAAACACAGCATGACCGAAGCCATTAATGTCATTATTGGGATGATCCTTTTTGGGGTCGTACACAGCCTCACCGCCGCCATTGGGATCAAAGCTATCTTTGTTTCAATTATGGGTAAACGGGGCTATCTCGGCTTGTATCGCTTATTTTATAACACACTCAGCGTGGTCACCTTTGCCCCTATCTATTTATATTCTGTGGTCAACAATGACGCAATCATATGGTCAGTTGATGGCGCAGGGGCGTTATTGTTTCAAGCCATTCAAGTCATCGGCTTGCTAGGGCTCACCATTTCTATTTTGCAGATTGATAGCCTACGATTCATCGGGTTACGCCAAGCCATGACGTACCTAGACGGGAAGCCGCTCCCATTGCCTGATGAACCCCTCAGTGCGATTGGTGTCTATCGATTAGTGCGGCATCCGTTGTACTTTTTCAGCCTCTTGTTTTTATGGTTTACCCCTACTATGGGCGGCGGGAGCTTCGGGCTAGCCATTGGAGCCACTCTCTATTTTACGCTAGGGTCTTTGCTCGAAGAGCAAAAACTCCGCAAACAATTTGGGCAAGCCTATGTCATTTATCAAGAAGAAGTCCCGTGGATGATTCCATTTTTGAAATTTTAAATAGGCAGGGGAGCCACTATGTTTCGTGCAAATTTTTCGGGTTGTGTACCCGCTTCATTAGTGTTTTGGCTTGTGGCGATGATCTTTGGCGTGGTGTTTACGGCCTTGAGTTATGGCGAAATCCAAGATTATCGTGCTAGTGACACATGGGAACAAACCAATGGAGAAATCCTTGGGGCGCGTGTGCTGATTTCAACGGATAGTGATGGCACATCCTACCGCCCAGAAGTAACCTACAGCTATGTTGTGAATGATCAGCGCTACCAAAATGATCGTCTCCGCTTTGATGGTTCCATCTATAACAGTGATCCCAGTGGTGCAGAAGAGACGATCCGAGCTTATGAGTTAGGCGGACAGGTAACGGTCTACTATAACCCCGATGATCCACAAGATGCCGTGATTGAGCGCGACCTAACGACAGAAGTCCAAGTCTTTTTCGGGATTGGCGTTGGTGCACTTATTCTGAGTTGTGGTTTAACCATCTTTTTACTGTTTTCTGGGGCGGCGGTTGTGCTTGCCTTTTTGCGTGGATAATCATAATAACAAGTGTATTTTATGGCTCAGACAGATTCAGGCAAAAACAAACATCGCCTTACGATCACACTGATTCAACTCTATACATATGCATTCGCGCCAGTTGCAACCACCATTATATTTTGTGTGATGATGACGGGCTTATTCACGAGTGTACTGAGCACCCGCCGTCTTGTACAGTCACTAAACAGCCAAGACTGGCACCACACAGAGGGGTATGCAGGGCGATTGCATCAAATATGGTCTAGTATTTTCTCAAGAAATGTGGTGTCCCACCCCGCTTTGAAGCGTTTGGTGCGAATACTGCCCTTAGACGGGTGTTTTTTGAGAATATTGAGTGCAAACTGTCGCAAAATAGCCATGTTTTGAGCCGCATCGCCCATTCTGACGCGCGAATCATCTTCCCGAAAAATAACATCCAGTACCCAATGCAAGCTATTTTCGACCGCCCAATGATAACGTGTTGCCATTAAGAGTCTTTCAGCGTCAGGCGGCAAACTGCTAATGTAATAGGCCGTTTGTGACTCAACTTTGCCCTTGAATCTCCGCTCCCGTCGTACCCGAATGATGGTTTTGAGGTCAGCCCAACCTTGATAATTGCGAATGTAGTCAAAGGCTAATGGGTCGCTAATAGCCCAACATTCTCGAATCTCAATGCGCCCATGTCCCTTGTTAACCGTCTTGGCATAGGTGCTGGTCATGTCAGCAAATTGCACATGGTCAGCATAGGCAAACCAATCTTGTAAATCCATATGGAGATTGCCTTGGTTATCTTTGACACGCAAGACATAGTCCGCTTTTTCATCACGGATGGCTTGCGCAATCTTGGTTTGGGCACCCATCGCATCAAGGGTCACAAGACAACCCGAGACGTCTAAAACCCGCAATAATTGCGGAATAGCCGTGATTTCATTCGATTTGGCGTCTGTTTTCCACTGTCCAAGCGCAATACCGCTCTCACTGGCCCACGCATTGACCATATGAATCGCTTCTTTCCCGATGCCTTTGTCATGGCTACGGCGAACCGTTTTGCCATCAATGGCAATCACTTGGCCTTTGGTGACCCGAAACACATCCTCTACCCAACGCATAAAACTGGTCTGAAAGGTGTCCGCATTTAACACCGCAAAAAACCGTCCAAATGTGTCGTGGGATGGAATCCCATTCGGCAACTCAAGGAAGCCACTTAACCACTCTTCTTTTGCGTTCCCAAAATTCTCGACATCCACCCATGTTTCCGCTCCGGCGATCATCGCACACACGCCGATCACGATGATGTCTATTAAACGATGATCACAGCGACCAGCTACGCGCGGATCTTCAATATTACGAAAATGGGCGATTAGGGTGATTTCTTCTTCTGACATGGCAACCTCCTTGAACGAGGTTACTATTATCCCTTATCTTTTATTTTGATGCGATTGCCCTGGGGTATGTGTCCCTGTATCATTCTCGAAATGATAATGGAACTTACGCCTCCACCTTTAATTATATTTATACGGTAAATGGACACGAATATAGGGGGAGATTGCTCCGTTTTGATGGTATGAGGCAGTACCCACGACAAAATACGGGCGAAGTCATCTCGGCGCTGCCTTACCGAAATAATATGGAGGTTTCTGTTTATTATAATCCTGTTGATCCAGCGGATTCGGTACTAGAACGCGACCTTTTGTCCAGCACTAAAAATGATTTTCTAACCAGTGTTGGTATCTTAATGTTTAGTTGCGTTTTGAGTCTTGCATGGCTTTTAATTCCAGCCGCGCTCATGTTTAGGCAGACCAGCAGAATAAAACGGAAGCTAATGTGAATGCTATTCATCTAGGCGACACCAACAAAGGCTTGATAACAGTCATTGGAGTCATATTCGTGGTCTTGGGTATCGCGATTGCCACATTAGGGAGCAGCCAAATCCTCGATTATGTTGCTAGTGATAATTGGCCATCTGCCCAAGGTGAAATTGTTAGCTCGCAGCTTCAAACCGATGATGATCATTATTATGCTGAAATCATCTATGCGTATGAAGTTGACAGAACACGTTATACAAATGATCGATTACAATTTGGGGGCACACCCCGAACCCGCGATCAAGCGATAGCAGCTCGTAATGTCAATATCTATGAGCATGGTGCATCAATCACCCTTTATTATCATCCCGACTATCCACAAAATTCAGTGATTCAACGTCAATTAATGGGGGATACGGTTGTATTTTTTTGTCTTGGCAGTGCATTTTTTTTAGCAGGGCTCATGTTAATTGGGTATGTTATCAAAGCAAGCATTACCCATTCAGTAATATCGAATAGGAGATTTGTTTCATGACGGAAACTGTATCTGATGGCGATAGCATCTTTTGGATCGTTGTTTTAATTGTTGGGTGTGCCTTGGTAGGTCTAACGCTCATGCTGATGGGTGGGTTGCAAATTGTCGATTATTTTGAAAGCAACAATTGGAACGCTGTTTCTGGTGAAGTGTTGAGTGCAGCAGTTGACCGCCGCCGCAGTGATGACGAAACTCTTTATCGGGCAGTGGTAACCTATACCTATGTGGTGAATGATGTCCGCTACACCAATGACCGCTTACGCTTTGATGCGGGCGTCTACAACACCATGTACCGAGATGCACAGCAAAAAGTTGAGCAATATGAACCGGGGATGGCGGTTACCGTGCTATATGATCCCAATAATCCACAATCTGCCATCTTAGAGCGATCGTTAACCAGTGATACCTATCTATTTTTTGCATTCGGGTTAGCAGCGTGGTTAGCGGCTGCATTTTTCACTAAAGGGCATCTAGCCAGTATGGATTCGAGTAATTGACAGCGCTTATGACAGACATTGCAGCAAATGATAATTCAAAAGGTGAAAGTGGCTGTTTAATTTTTTTCTTAGTGTTTATGTTTGCTGGGTTTGGACTAGTTTTAACGGTCATGGGTGCAAGGCAAGTTTTGAATTATTTTGATAGTAATGATTGGGAATCAACATCCGGCGAAATTATTCGTTCCCAATTAGGGATTACCACAGATAGTGATGGCGATACTTATCGCCCAGAAGTGGCTTATGAATATGTGGTGAATGATATTCGCTACATCAATGATCGCTTACGCTTTGATGGTGGCATTTATAGCTCAAATCGAGATAATGCAGCGCGTAAAGTAGCACAATATGAAATGGGAATGACCGTTTCTGTATTTTACGATCCAACTGATCCACAAGAAGCTGTTTTAGAGCGTAACTTAACAACTGGTATCCAAACTTATTTAGGGGTTGGGATTATCCTTTTAGCGATTGGTATCTTTTTGATTATCTATTATTTCAGACATCAAGGCAGTTAACCAACTATTTATCATTCAAATGAGTAACATCAGCGCCCTTGTGGGGGTTCCCACCGCCTGCCCCCGCCCTGCACGACATCGCCCTGTGCTGTCGCGAATGCGCCGCACAGACCTCTCCCGCGCTGCCCCACCCACACGGCAGGCGGTGGGGCTCGTCATCTTCACGCTTGACGGAACGCCCTAGACTCAACAGAATAGCCTGTTGCAATTAAACACGAGAGGATACCCCCCATTATGAAACATTGGGTGAGCGTGATGAACGAAAGCCGCGTTGGGCAATATATGGATGCGGTCGAAAAAGACATGGTGAGTCGATACATCCCACCAGAGCCCCACATGGTTTTAGATATTGGTGGCGGCACAGGACGATGGTCAGATTGGCTACAAGCCAATGACTATCCCCAAGTGCTAATGGATTTGGATCGCGGCGCCTTGCGTGAAACCCAAGTATATTCTCCAAAATTGGTGATGGCACAAGCCAATGCTGAAAAAATCCCAGCGGCCACTAATAGCGCACAAACGGTGATTGCTGTACAGCTTTTTGGGTCATTGAGCAACCGCCCTGCCTTCTTAAAAGAATGTTACCGCATTCTGAAACCAAACGGGTTACTCTTTATCAGTTGGAGCAATAAAAACAGCATCAAAGGGTGGCTGTTCAAAACATATTCTTACTTCAAAGGCACATCTACAGAAGAACAATATAACTTTTATGCGACCTCGCATCAGGAAAACGTTGCCATGTTAACGGATGCGGGATTCGAGATTTTGGATGCCATCGGGTATAGTTGGACGATGTTACCACGCGGACATAACAGCTTTTTGGTCGATGTCTTTGTGGGTGCTGAACGCACCTTACGCCTTAATACACAAATCAACATTAGCCCGAATGTGATGTTAGCGACCCGCAAACCCGCTAAATAAGGGGAGTCAAAAACACAATCATGCGAATCTTAATCGATGTCAATCATCCTGCGCATGTCCACTTGTTTCGGAATGCAGCCAAAGACTGGTTAACCGCTGGTGAGGCGGTTTTACTAACTGCAACAGATAAAGATGTGACCGTTTCGTTGTTAGATGCTTATGATCTGCCGCATGACGTATTATACAAGCGTCAGTCAGGGAAGCTAAATCTGGCCAAAGAATTGGTTGTCCGCACGTTCAAGTTGGTTCAGCTAAGCTTACGCTTTCAACCCGACATTTTTTTGAGTGTGGGGTCGCCTACGGCAGCATTTGCCAGCACGATACTCCGCAAGCCACATGTTTCTTTTGAAGATACAGAAGACAGTTTAGGGCAGATCACACTCTATAAACCGTTTACAACCAAAATTTGTGTTCCTGACTGTTTTATGGTTGACCTTGGCAACAAAATGATTCCGTATGCAGGCTACCATGAATTAAATTATTTGCATCCCAATCGCTTTTTACCTGATCCCGCCAAGCTCCATCCACTGACCACACGCGATACATTTTTTGTAGTACGCTTTGTCAGTTGGGATGCCTCCCATGATGGCGGCGAACATGGATTTTCGGAAGCTGGTAAACAACAATTGTTAAAACTATTACATCAACATGGGCAGGTTGTGGTTTCCGTTGAACAAGCTCCCCCCCGCCTCTTAAACCCCGATGGCTCTTGGGGGCACGAATTTGGGGCGGATACCATGCACCACCTACTAGCCTTTGCCAAAGCCTACATTGGCGAAGGGGTCACGGCAGCCTCAGAAGCGGCGGTCTTAGGCACACCTAGTATTTTGGTTAATACACGCACTGTGGGTTACATCAAAGAGCAACAAGAAACATACAATCTCACGTACCTTTTTTCTGATGATCAGGCCGCTTTAACAAAATTACAAAACATGCTCAAACAATCCGACTTAAACAATGTATGGCGCATCCGCCAAGAACGATTGTTACATGAGAAGATCGATGTCACTGCATGGATGCAGATCTTTGTCAAAGACCTACTCAATACCTAAATCCAGCTATTTCAGAAACCAAACACGGACGATAAACCATGAAAATTCTCGGAATCCACGATGGGCACAACGCTACCGCCGCCCTTGTTATTGATGGTGAAGTGATCGCCGCCATTCAGGAAGAACGGCTCCGCATGGAAAAAAACTGGAGTGGATTCCCCATCCAAGCCGTCCAAGCGGTATTAGGCATGGGGGGGATCACGATCAGCGATGTCGATGCACTTGTCTATAATGGGCACCACATCCCACCGGCCTTTACCCGAGAAGAAGACCTCAAAACGCGGCGGGATATGGCAGGCTGGAAAGGGTGGCTCTTTCATGGTGTCCGCATGACCCCCGTCATGGCAATGTATAAAAACAGCCGCCGCCAAAAACGCTACACCGCCGCCACGACAATGGGCATCCCTTCCGAAAATATCCACTTCACGGAACACCATATGGCACATGCTGCGGCAGCCTATTATGGCTGGGGCAATTATGAGGAACCAATCTTAGTCCTCACCGCTGATGGTGCAGGCGATGAACTCAGCGCCTCAGTAAATGTTGGCGCAAATGGCACGCTCAAACGCCTCGCCAGTGTGAGCCGCAACCATTCATTAGGTACCGTTTATAGTGCCATTACCTTTTTATTGGGGATGGTGCCCTTAGAACATGAATACAAACTTATGGGCATGGCTCCCTATGCCGACCCCAAACGTGCCCAAATGGTAGCGGATATTTTGTTCCAATATATGCCCTTACCCGAACGCGGTAGCCTTCAGTGGGCACATGCCCCCATGAAACCACCCGCCCCGCTCCTCTATCACTATCTACGGCGCGAGCTTGAACTCCATCGCTTTGACTCTATCGCAGGTGGTGTGCAAATCTATTTAGAGGAAATGCTGGTTCGGTGGGCGCAAAATGCTATCCAACAGACCGGTATCAATAAAGTAGCCTTAGGCGGGGGCGTCTTTATGAATGTCAAAGCCAATCAACGCATTATGGAATTACCCGAGGTTCAAGACCTCTTTGTGTTCCCCTCCTGTGGTGATGAGTCCAATGCAATCGGAGCCGCCTATTGGCATGAAGCCGAACATGGCAAGGATCGATATTTACCCCCGATTAAAGCCGTCTATTGGGGTGCCAATTTTGATCCCACTGAAACACAACAGGCTATCGAAACACGATCCAAAGGTACGGGCTGGCACGTCCAATATTTAGGCGATGACAAGATCGATGAACACATTGCCGCATTACTTGCCAATGGTGAAATTGTCGCCCGCGCACGCGGTCGGATGGAATTTGGCGCACGCGCCTTGGGGAACCGCTCCATTTTGGCCGATCCAACCAAGCCAAAAGTTGTTGAAACTATTAACTACATGGTTAAAAAACGCGATTTTTGGATGCCATTTGCCCCGATGGTACTTGATCATCGTGCCCAAGATTATTTACTGAACCCTAAAGACATCGCCGCACAATACATGATCCTCTCGTTTGATACCCCCCCCGCTGCCCGTGATGATATGACCGCCGCTATCCATCCTTATGACAACACCGCCCGCCCGCAAGTCCTGAGCGCGGACTATAACCCTCATATGCATAAATTGCTCTGTAAATTTGAGGAACTCACCGGACGAGGCGTGGTGCTAAATACATCTTTTAATCTACACGGCTTGCCGATTGTTGGCACTCCAGACGCCGCCATTGATGTTTTTGAGCAATCCGGCTTACCGCATTTGGCGCTGGGTGAATTTTTACTGAGCAAAAAACAAGATCATGGGGAATCCTCTACGGGCTCTGTCCCACTTTAGGGCAGTCACTATCAAGCGCGTGAGTATCAACGGGCGAGGTCAGCGGAGGGCGTCGCCACAGGCGACGGTGACGCTGGGCGAGCCCCCGCAGGTAAACCAGTTCATGTTGGCGTACCCTTAAACTTAATTTCAGTTAATCCTGGATATTACGCGGGGTTTTAGCGGGGCGGCTCGGTGATGTTTGCCAACTGCCAGATGCAATACGCAATAAGTTCGTCACAAAACGATTAAATTCATGGGCATAGGATTCAACATAATCTTGTGCCATATAAACCGCCAGCTCACGATTGCCATAACTCTCTAACGCGCCAACATGCGGGCGAAAGTCGCGCAAGGTCACGGTTAATTTGCCACTTGCATCGGTCAAGATACCCCATCCCAAGGTTTTGAGTTCATTATCATCTTTGGCGGTTGTAAAGCGCGTCAGCGAACTACTCGGAACCACCGCTCCCACATTCGACAATACCTCGCGCCCTCGCAATAAATCATTCAAAATATCGATACGATTGGGTAATTGATTCAGTAAATGTTGTAACGCCATCGGTAAATGCCCGATCAACTTCAAGCTAGCAATATTCGCGGTCTGGTTCATATTGGCAATGTCGCGTGCACGGCCTAACACTGTGGCAAACCCTGCTAACGTTGCGAGATAATACCGTTGTTTTTCCTCAAAATTGCTGTACAAATCCGCACGATTCCCAAGATTGATCTCATAGGCTTCTAACGCATTTAACGCCTTCGTATGTAAACTCAAAATATCAAGCTCATCAAGCGGTACTTGAAAACTCATCGGGTACAATCGATCCCGTGGTGAGCGTTTGGTCGCATCAATTGGGATCATCGTCGCAGGCGCTTCAGATGGTGGTGTAATTGCCTGCATACAAAGCGACACCACGCTTGGCTCGGTGATTTTTTCGATTTCACGCACGATATAGGGGTCAGGTTCATAACGGAGCGCATGGAATGCCCGATGCAAAACCAAGAGGTCATTCACCGTCAAACGAATTTGCTCACTCCGTTGACGAAATAACGCCCGTAATTCATGAATTTTATCCAGGTTGATCGCAGACGTTTCAGCACTGACTTCAGGGATTGCCATAGGTGCTTTACCAATCAACAAGCGCTCGCTATGGTCAAATTGAAAGCGCGGCGCATACGGGCGCTGGGCGCCAACTGTCACCTTGGGTTGTTTGCTCAATTGATCCGCCCAATAAATAGCTTCATTGGTCATAATCTCACCAAAAGCAACGCCCCAAATCCCATCAAAATAGATATGGGAAACATCAAAAACAAAAGTCGATTGGGCATCAAAAACAGTCACCGCATGGTCACCGACACCACGCTCCGCCTGACGAATATCAATTAACGGCTGTTTAGGGGATTGTTGATCAAAATTCAAAATGATTGGTGCTAAACGCAATGCACGGATTTCACCTTGCACCTCATCATTGAGCTTTGTCCACAACTTGCCATATTCTGCGCGGCGCATTCGTGCTAATGGAACCAAATTGGCAGGATCATACCCTGCGGGGTAGTGGTATAACGCGGCGACTTGTTCACGAATGGATTCCATTGTGGCTGGTGTTTGGCTATAGGCATCCGTAATTGGGATCAGGTAATAAACGCCCTGATGAATAACCGCGACATGTAACATGTGTGGTGCAATGGGCACTTTGCTTTCGTTATATTCACCCGACTCTAAGTAGGAAGCAATCGCCATTTGCGCTTGATAAGCATTCAGGTCTTGTTCTTCAAATGCTTGGGCTTGCTCCAACCATTGATACAGCAAATCATCTTTGATGCGCCCACGCATGGCGTCTTCTACAAAATCTTCAAATACAGAGCGCCGATAGTCTGGGTAATTGGTGGCGCTTAATGGTCGCCGATAGGGACGCCGTTTATCCCAAATACGATTTAATTGACCAAAGTAATTTGCATGAGGGGTATTTGCGGTAATATCACTCAATAAGGTGAGGTATACCCGTTCGCGCCATTCATTTTCCAACATCTGATCATACTGATGGAGCATTGCTTGGGCACTCATGACCCATGCCGTTATTCGATCAACTGGATCAAGGGTGATCCCCCATTCTTTTAGGCGCGTGTCAAACCCATGGGTTTCATTGTTATGGCGGGCGGTGTCTTCTCGCATGGCGTAACTCACATAAAATTGCCATGTACCATCAGGGAAGGCATCATCAGGGGATTTACCAACCAACCGCAACAGGTTTTGATACCCCCATATAGCCGCCGCAGGCCCCGCAAACATGGCCGCACTCATGGCCTTGCCCAAGTTCCGCTCAACACTACTCATCAAGATGTTAACATCTCGTTCAGCAGAATCGATTTTTTTATGGCGGCGTGCCACTTGCCCCAACACATTTAAGATCATCCCCGGCACATTCCCTGCCGGAACCATATTACCAACCAAATCCACTACAGCATCAATTTCTGGTAGCGTTAGATCCGACAATACGCGGATGTCATCTGAATGCGCAATGCCTTTTAAATTCAGCTTTGTTTTTGTTGCGGGGCTAGAACGTTGATCAATCATATCCAGATTATATCGAAAAGGTTAGAAATTGGTAATTAAAGGCATACAACAAAAACATTCCGTGAGCATTACTCTCTCAATTATGGCATGGGGGGATTTCGGATCACCCAAATACGCAAGATGACCCGAAAACATCCCGTTATTGTTGAGAACGTTAGGCTTATATAAATCGCCCACCGCTAAAGCGCCATGTGGGGAACAATACCTTCATGCCACCCCACACCATCGCAAATACAAAGACAAAAACCACCACATAGTGAATCAAAAAACGATCCAATGGCACACTGTCAGGCAACCCTGGTAATGTCACAAGACTCGCTACCATCCACATGATTCCCCCTTCAACAACACCGGTAATAAAATGGTGCAGTGGCGTCCAGTCATGTTCCCAGCGCATGGTCTGAATCCGATCATAGGCAACATCAGCCACCATGCCGATTACCCACACATAAAATAAGAAATAATACGGCGCTTGGTCGTTAAAGGCCACACTCACCAAAATGGTCATCAATAAGCCAATTGTCCACATCGCTAATGTACGTGTTTGCCAACGTCCTGCTAAGACTGGTGTCATGGTTGTACCCCCCGGATCCATTTCATATATTGTGATAATGAGCGGAATGGATTGATCGGTTGAACATGTGGCGCTGAAACAGCCAATAATGTCTCCATTGACCGCCCCGCCGCATATTGCAACCCAACAAAACTATCCACAGGTGCGTAACCATTACCAAACGTGATCGCCCCCGTAGCAAAAAAGCGTCCGTTACCATTGCGGAGTTCCACCATTTCAAATTGGTTGTCGGTTTTTAAACGCCCTTTGATGTTGAGTGGCAAATCATACTTGTTCAACAAATCTTTTAAAATCGGATTTCGATCCAAACTAGCATTTAAACCAGTGGCATCAATCACATAATCGGAATATATAATTTCTAGTTGATCATTCACACGGTTTTTAACAGCCGTTTCAATCCGATTGCCTGAGCCCGCTTTCACCTCGCTTACTGCTCCAAATCGAATATCATACCAGCCTTCTTTAAGCCCATCTCGGATCATGTGCCGCCAATCGGTACGGTCGGCGGTGGTGGTGCCACCCCAGTCGTTCAACAACTGATCACGCTGTTCTGGTGTGGCATCTTCTAGCAAGGCCTTCAGGTTGCCACCAAAAGCAGATTTCGGCCAATTATAGGGTTGTAGCTCCCAATGATTTTCTACCAATCGTTGATTGCCACCATAGCGATGCCCTTCTGGTAGTGGCGAGCGCAACAAATTAATGATCTTAATGTCCTTGTCAGGGTTTGCTTGGCGGATTTCATAAATCCGTTGGATCAATCGTGACGCAACAATCCCACGCCCCCGCAGCAGAACGCTCCCGCCTTTTTTAGCAAGTACGTCATAGACATGGTTATGATCTTCATAAGCATTAACCACCCGTTTAAAGTCTTGGCTTAACTTGCGGTAAGTCGTGAGGTCATCCAACAACCGAAAGCCAGGATACCCCAATGACATATGGACATATTGCCCGATCAGATAACGAGGCTCGCTACCGTGTAGCGTATGGTAAAACACCACATAACGTCCATCATCGGTTTTACGGATATTGCGAATCCGTCCCCCGATCATCATCTCTTCCCAACCAATACGAGCCGCTTCGCGATCAACAGATTCAAATACCCGACCTGAAATCGGTGTATATGATTCGGACAAAACCGGTTCACTAAAAATTTGCCATGCTATCTTGGCGGCGTGCCCAACATTGCCAGATGCTACATCAGAGGCGATTTCGCGCACCGCATAGCCCGGGTAGCCCCAGATATTGTCCGGTGTAGAGCCCGAATCACTACGCAGGCGTTCATGATCCGGGATTTGGGAATTTTGACACAATCGACGGTAACGCTCTAAGGGATACGGCTCAAACCCAATGGTGCGGATTTCACTGGTCGGCACACCAGAAACCCGCAAATAGTCAATCCAACAAAAGCTACCTACTCCTGCCCCTAATGAGAGATACGTTGTTTCCTCCACAGGGATTACGTCTTGGCTTTTGAGTTCCGCTACTTTGACAAGCGCATCTTCTAAAATGGGCGGCGGTGGCACAACCATTAACGATTCTTGTGGCATCGTATCGAGATAAATAAATCCCGTGATAGTTGTTTCCCCAGTATCATCAGGAATATCTTGTGTCTCAAATGCACTAGCCACATCCAAGATTTCGCTGGTTTCCTTTTCTGTCAACTGGATAGTGGCCGATTCACGGTCGGACAATTCGGACGGTGCCGCCGGTGATTTTAACGCTTCATCGATCATCAGTGGATCAGTTTCGGGAACCGTGTCTTTCAAATCCTCCAGCGAAAAATCGTCTGATGAATAAGCAACTGTTGCGCGATCCCCTTCAGCATCTTCAGCAGATTCTGTAACAGTAGTCCCAAGCGCCAGATCACTCGTATTTAAAAGCGACACCAAAAAAGAGCCTAAATACAGCGTATCGCCTAACAATAGCTCAGAGTGTTGGACAACTTGCCCATTCAGATAGGTTCCATTGGTGCTACCCAAGTCTTTGACTTGTATTTCATCACCCTTCAGGGTTAATTCCACATGCTGGCGCGACACCGCATCACTACGGAGTTGTAAATTATTATTGTTTCCACGTCCGATTGTCGCCGGTAAATTAATCCACCGTTGGTTCACATCACCGGTGGCGGGATCATTCCAAGTTAATAGGAGCGATTTTATCGTCATAGTCTATATCTCCGTGCCAAAAGCTAGCGTCACCCCACACCACGGACAGTCCGCTAAAACAGCATCCACGTGCTGGTGACAACTCCAACAACGGACTTTAACCCCATCGTCGGCTTGTTCCAAAACACGCACTTGGGTTTTGCCAATGATGAAGACCTCACCGACTTCTAGGACATGAGTATCATTGGTGTTAAGTTCAATATGATGATGCTCAAGCTCACCAAAGCGATGAATAAACACTGGATTACTAGTACTCAGATTGGTTATCATTAAGGTGCTAAGGTCTAGCTTGGCATGCTTACGCGACATCCGATCATCTATAAGCGACACCTCACAATCTTCGCTGCGCCCAATATGAACATTGGCATTGTCATTAAACGCAAGCGAGCCTACATCACCATCATAAATCCACTGTAATACATAAGACATGATACGTAACTCACTTTTATGGTTGATATAAATATTTTTCAGGGGGGGTTATTTGTGTGCAAGAACTCCCCATATATACAGAGTACACGAAACACAGAAAGTATACGAGGTTATATTAAAACCTAGATATTTATATTTATGCCTCCCTTAAATATCTTGATCGCGCCCTTGTTTCCGAAGTTCAATAGCTAGACCTGATGCACTACCAGCTAACATATTACGCAAAACCTGTAAAATAGACTCTAACGGCATCTCAACTGTTTGAAGCATGTCATAAACTGAAGCATTATAACTATCTTCGATTTGTGTGAGGTGCGGCAACATAGCTTCCGCTTGTTCTGAAAGCTCTAATAACATCGCCCGACCATCATTCGGGTTTTCCTTACGAATCAGATAGCCATTCTTGACCATACTATTGACCAATCTGCTTGGGGTGCCTGTTTCACAGACCAAGCGTGCGCCTAAATCGGTAAGCGTGAGTGGCTGAAATTCAGCCACAACTTGTAAAACTTCTGCTTGAGACGGCGTTAAGTTAATAGCCTTTAACGCCTCGGCCAATTGACGATTCCCCTCACGTTGCAAAGCAAGGATCGAGTAACGAATTTCTTCAGCAGGGTGCATAATCAAAATCTCACATAGTTGACACATCAACTATATTACTAAAAAATTTTTGATTGAACATCGTTAACCGCTCAGCACTGTCAGGATCATGGCTGGGCAGCAATATACTAGGTGTTCTTTGCATAGTCTTCATTAGGCATTGCATAGAGCGCAAAGCCGCATCTAGATCTTTTGTGACACCATCTAAAGTGTAGTTTGCGAGTGCATCGAATGAGTATGCAACATCGCCCGCGAAAATCGCCATCGTCTCAAATCGATGATCAATAACAGATAAATGGCCAGCACTATGCCCCGGTGTCGGGACAAGCGTAATTCCATCTAAAAGCGGATAACTTTGATCAAAGGCGCCAAAAGCACTTTCCTGAAACTGGATCGTCGTGGGGGAAAATCCTTGAAACCACTTGTGGTTTAAATATCCATCAAATCGTCCTCTCAGACCTTGCGCAGCGTGCCATTCTGCTGCTGACACAATAAATTCGGCATTGGGGAAGTGATGTAACCCGCCATCATGATCTTGGTGTAAGTGAGTTAGGACAACATATCGAACATCATTTGGGTCTAACCCTGCGGCTAACATTTGCCGATCAAGCTCTTGGTCTCGTGAAATTTGAAATTTGGCCGCCCGTTGAACCAAAGGCATAAATGGCGGAAAATACATCGAATCATTGGCTGTGGTATTGATACCAGTATCGACCACGATTACCCCGTCATCATGTTCGATCACAAAACACCAAATTGGTAACCAATCACTAAACGCTCCATCTAATAAGGTACGGGCTAGCCGTGTGATGCCTTGTCCTTGGCCTGCTAACCAGCGTTGGGTAATTTGAACTTGCCCGGTGCTAAATGCGTGAATCATTTCCTACTCCTAATTTGCATGACATGTCATATATATTAACCATATTTACATGACATGTCAAGTAAATGACATGCTCATGGCGTTAATTCAGCGGTAAACCATGTTCTAGCAAAACTTGATATAGACGGATGCGTTAGATCAGTTACAATGAAAGCTCCCAAGCAAGGTTAGAAAGATTAGAACCCCCATGAGTTTAAGCATTGGAATTGTTGGCTTGCCAAACGTTGGCAAAAGTACCCTGTTTAATGCCTTAACCAAGGCACAAAACGCAGAAGCCGCAAATTATCCGTTTTGCACGATTGAACCCAATAAAGCAATTGTCGCTGTTCCTGATACCCGTTTGGAAGAACTTGCGGTTTTAGGGAAATCCGCCCAGACCATTTTCGCCACCATCGAATTTATTGATATTGCAGGATTGGTCAAAGGCGCTAGCCAAGGCGAAGGGCTTGGCAACCAGTTCCTTGGCAACATCCGTGATGTAGATGCCATTTTACATGTGGTGCGCTGTTTTGAAGATCCCGGTGTCATCCACGTTAATGAAACGCCAGACCCCACCGATGATATCAATGTCATTAATACGGAACTCGCCCTAGCCGACTGGCAACAACTCGAAAAAAAGGTAGAACGCTTAGAACGCCAACTGAAGGCCAAAAATGTCCCTGAACTCAAAGCCCAGCTAGAAATGGCACAACGCCTGTTGACTCACATCACGGATGGGCAAGGGATATGGACATTTCGTGATCAAGATGATGATGCATTTATTGCCCTGAACCAAGAAATGCGCTTTTTAACTGCCAAGCCTATGATCTATGTGGCAAATGTGGATGAAGAAAACGTAAACACAGGCAATGAATACCGCGATATTGCCCAAGGCATCGCGGATGAACAAGGGGCGGCGTTGGTCACACTCTGCGCTCAAATGGAAGCCGAAATGGTCGGCCTTTCGGATGAAGAACAAGCTGAATACATGGCACTGGCAGGTGTTGAAGTCAGCGGCTTGCAACAACTCATTCGCGCTGGTTACGAACTGCTGAATTTGATTAGCTACTTTACGGTGGGAGAAAAAGAAGCCCGCGCGTGGACGATCCAAAAAGGCTGGAGCGCCCCCAAAGCCGCAGGTGTCATCCATACGGATTTTGAAAAAGGCTTTATCCGTGCAGAAGTCATCACATATAATGATTTTGTTGAACATGGTAATCGGGTTGCAGTAAAAGCGGCAGGTGCTATGCGCGTTGAGGGCAAAGAATATATCGTCAAAGATGGCGACATTATGAATTTTCTGTTTAATGTTTAGTCAGCTTTCGGATCATGATATGCGCGTGCTATAATGTCCGTAACAAGAAAGTAAAGGAAGTCCACACTACATGAGCTTGGATATAGCTATTTCGGATACAAAAAGTGTTCGCTTGCTCGAAGTCGAAGGGCGTATTGATAGTGTCAGTGCTGATCAACTACAAGATGCGCTTACCAAATCCATTAAAAACCATATCCATTTAGTGGTTGCCTTGGATAAAGTAGAGTATATGAGTAGTGCTGGTTTGCGGGAACTGGTGAAAGCACTCAAGGCGCTACACTTACGCGGTGGGGATTTGCGGTTAGCCAGCCCATCTGAACGGGTGATGGAAGTGCTTGAATTAGCTGGCCTGGATACGATTTTTAAGATCTATCCATCCCACGCTGACGCCATCAATAGTTACTAAGGTCATTTGCATCTATGCCAGAACGACTGCAACTCCGTGCCACAAAAGCTAATATTCGCTCACTGTGCGAGTTTGTGGTGCGGGCGGCAGAAGCAATCGGCGTGGATGCAAAAGCCATTCATCATTGTGAACTGGCGGTTGATGAAACCCTGACCAATGTGATTGAACATGGATTTACGGAATCATCTGTACCAGCCCAACAGCAATACATTGCGGTGATGGTTGACCACGATTCCAACGGCATATATATTACGCTAGAAGATAATAGCCCCCCTTTTAATCCCCTTATTCACCCTGCCCCAGATGTAGACGATGAAACCTATAAGCATCAACCTGGTGGATGGGGTATTCATCTTGTGCGCAAAATCATGGATGTTATGGAATATCGATACCATGATGGACGCAACACCTTGGTCTATGGCAAGTACTTTTCTGCTTAATCGGTCTCCTCATAAATGTTAAGACTTCCCGCATCATTGTTATGAGGATGTGCCACAAGTTGCATTTTTGAGTACACTAGAAACATAACCTCGTCCTTGTTCTACCAACAATTGAAGGAGTTTTTGCATGAAAAAAATAATCGGTATGATGATTGTTATCATCATAATGGTGAGCATTGCGGCGCTCCCTGCATATTCACAAGAAACACAAACCTTTACTATCGGATTTTATGGTGACTCCAATTCAGGAGCAGCGCTCGGCGTGGGAACCGCCATCTTAGAGATCCAAGAATTTGGGGCGATTACCGGTGGCGATGGCGTTACCTATAATATTGGTGCGATTGCTAGTGACGACATCGCAGACTTAAACGGCGTTGATGCGATTATTACTGTCCCCGATGCTGAACCCATTAACTTGGAAACACCTTTAGATATACCCGTTATCGTCATTGACTCAAGCGCTGATTTAGCCGAAACAGCACCCTATGCTAACATCGTATTTCGCGGGATGACCGATCAGGCAACGCTCTATACTGCCTTTGCAGATTTTTCCATCCAGCAAAACAATGCCCAGCGCTTTGCCTTAATTGGAGATGATGAATTCTATAGCGAAGAATTTATTCAACTTGCAACAGCTTTAGGCGATGTGGGCGGCCAAGTGGACATTGCGATTGTTGACGCAGAAACCCCCAGCGAAGAACAATTACGCGAAACGGTTACAGCAAACCCACAAGTCATTTTTTACTTGGGGATGCCTGAAAACGCCAGCAGCACCCTTGCCGGTTTAGAATCTACTGGATGGGGCGGGGTTTTTGTCTACCCAAATGCGTATGAAGCCGCACAATCGGGTGAGCTAACCGTGCCCCAAAATATTCAGGTGGTCGGGTTTAACGCTTGGTCAAACAGCACCACCGATGGTTTAGGCCGTGCCTTTCGGATTTCTTATATCGAAAAAACAGGTAAACTGCCAACTGCACAATCAGTTTCTGCGTATGATGTCACATGGGCACTCCGACTAATGATCCAGCGAGTCGGGGGCGATGGCGCAACCATTGCCGCCGCACTGCCTATCGCTGAGGCCATCAATACGACCCAAGGGTTGATCGATTTACCGGCCTATGGCGGGGAAACATTCTTTAGTGCTGCATCCATTTATACTTTGCAACCTTTAGGCGGCATGGAACAACTTGCACGCTATGATAATGGCGAATTGCTAACTGACACCGACGTGGCTCAGGGGGATGAACCAGAGTCTTTACCCACAAATGATGCCCCTAGCCCAACCCCCAATCAACCATCACCGACCCCCAGCCAACCGACTGCAACCGTTAACGTTGATGCGTTGCGCGTGCGGACAGGTCCCGGTTTTGACTACAACATTATTGGGCGCTTAAATGAGGGTGACCAAGTCGGTGTCGTTGGCACAATTCCAGACTTTTCCTGGTTCTACGTGCAAGGGTCTAATGGGCTTGGTTGGATCAAGGCTGAATTTGTGACCTTGTTTAATCCCGCAGGGGGTGTCCAAGGGATTCCAACAGTCCCCATTCCCCCCACGCCAACCCCCGCCCCAACGGTAACCCCTAGTGGCCCTGCCGATATAACCATTACGAATGTGGCACTTTCTGTACCACGGATCATCAAAGGGCAACAGTTCACCGCAACGGTAACCGTGCAAAATGTAGGCGTGAACCCCATCAACGAAGCCTTTGCGATTGCGGCCTCATGGTTCCCTGATGAAGCCTATACCTCAGCGTTTATCACACCACCGTTAAACCCAGGGCAAAGCCAAGATGTTATTTTAAGTGTCACCTTGAATACAACGGGGCCTGCTACAACAGTCGTTATCGGTGACCTCAACAATGACATTCAAGAGGGTAACGAAGACAACAATAATTTTGAAGTTTCCTATGTGGTGGATGCTCAACCAACAGCAATCCAAACCATTACCTTGACCAACCCACTGCCGCAAACCTTAGATTTAGGTGGCGCAGCACCAGGGGATGACTTGGAATGGACAGGCACCGCCATCAATGCCTTGAATACAGCCAAGGTCAATACACTCGCCCAAACCTTTGACAGTGCCTACGTGAGCTTGATCGGGGTTGGCAACATCAACCAAACCACGGTTAACCCGCTAGCCAATGGCACGATCTTCGGCTTCCGTAGCGGTGACTTGGGGGATGATGTGTGTGGCGTCTTCCAGATCGTGAATGTCGCTGCCCCGACCTTGCAATTGCAATATCGAATCTATAGCGCGGCGGATTGTCCGTTCTAGCGCTGGCCAAACACACTTTTTTGAGCCATCCCCAAATAGGATGGCTCTTTTTTTGACAAAAAATCATAGCATCCAAGATCGTTTTGGTAATAATTCGTATGGTTGATGGCTCTATCCATATAACGGATGAGAGAAAGTAACCCCGCCCATGACACAAACCATTTTGATCGCTGATGATGAAGTGACTGTGTGTGAAGTCATCCAACGCTATTTAGAGCGTGATGGCTTTCAGGTGCTAGTGGCGCATGACGGCAACACGGCTCTAGATTTGATAGATACACATCAACCCGATCTATTGATCTTGGATGTGATGCTACCCCATGTGGATGGATTCGCCATCTTGCAAATGTTACGCGACCCACGCAACAGCAATCACAGCGCCCACTTGCGCCAATTACCGGTCATCATGCTCACGGCACGCACCGAAGAGCAAGATCGGATTACGGGTTTTGAATTAGGAACAGATGATTATGTGGTCAAACCCTTTAGCCCGCGTGAAGTCGTGATGCGTGTGAAAGCCCTCATTCGGCGCAGCAACGCCCCCACCCCAAAATCAGAAAAGCCAATCCAGATCGATAATATCCGTATTGATATTGCTTCCCGAACGGTGACCCGCGATCAGGAAACCATCAGCTTAACAGCTAAGGAATTTGATTTACTGTTATTTTTGGCGACCCACCCACAACAGGTATTTACCCGTGCGCAATTGTTGGATCAAGTCTGGGGCTATCAATATGTGGGCGACGACAGCACCGTGACCGTGCATATTCATCGCTTGCGCGAAAAGCTAGAAGATGATCCGAATAAGCCGCGCTATCTGCTCACGGTATGGGGCGTTGGCTATAAACTGGACTGGGTAGGGTGATCGATCATCCCCCCGCTAAAATGATAAAGACAAACGCGGTTCCCACACATAACGCGATCAAAAAATTATTCGTAAAATGGATCAAGATCGGAATCCATAACGAGCGACTGTAATAATAGGCAATGCCCATCACAATCCCTAGAATCGTATTGGCTGTGGCTTGTAGTGGATCAATGTGCGCCAACCCAAATAAGGTTCCACTGACCAACACCGCAGCCACCACCCCAAAGCGTTGTGTCATCCATGTTTGGAGCGTTCCCCGAAAAACCAGTTCTTCCACAAGAGGCGCTAACACAACCACCATCAACCCCAATTGAAACACACTCAAAAATAACAACGGACTAAAATCCGCATTGGGATCAAGCGTATCAGTAAAAATTGTATCCTCTTGGTTCGTCAACAAATCTGGTGCAAAAATCAAGGCGATGAAAAAGATAATGGCAATCCGAATAGGAATGAACACCACCCCGATGCCAATGGCAAGCAATACCCATGCTAGCGATGGTGTCCGAAAACCAAAATCCGCAAAGCGATACCCACGCAGAAATCCCACAAAGAGCGTCATTAACCCCACCATGATAAAAACGAAGGTTGCAGCATTCATATATACCACAATCTCGCGTATATCATCACTTTCGCCACTGAGCAAGGCGTTGCCGCCAAAGGTCATGGCTCCCCCACCTAAGATGATAACCCCTACAATCGTTAAAAAGATTAGCAACACATCCCGAAATTTCCACCGTTTATATTTTGGCGTTGGAGGTTGTGTGGGCGCAACCGATGGGGGGTGGGGTGGACGTGCTGCTTGTGATGAAGCCGGTAGTGGGCGGCTCACATAAATTTTATGTACTTGGTTCGGGGATTCATCAAACATCAAATAACCTTCTTATGGATTCAACGCTATGTATATTTTACACTCAATAGCGACTTGCTTACCCCCTAAACCTTAAGGGTTTGTTACAATATGCTCTAATATCCAATAGGAATCTCATCCATGCGCTTAGTCCGCTATGACACTGAGCAAATCGATCTCTTAATCGATACACCACCCACGATATGTTTGGAGCAGCTCCAACAAATAGAATTCGTTCGCTGGGGAGGACTTTCGCGGGAACCGCTCCAGTTAAGTACCGAACAAATCACTGAAGATGGTTACACCTTCTTAGCAAGGCTGACGGGTGGCCAAGTAGCGGGATATGTAAAAGCACAGCCGTCGGGCAAAACACACCTCAAGGCAAAAGCGGTTTCGCCGGTGGTCTGGTGGCGATGGGGCGCAGCATGGATTGGGTTAATGGCTGGCTGTTGGGCAGGAACGCTATTTGGTAATATCACAGCGTCATTTTTCTTCTACTCGGGGACACTTCTGCTAAGCTATTTTTACTTATTTCGGAGCTATCAATATACGTTGCAGCGCCGCCGCGTAAGCAATGATTTGGTACGACGGATCGAAGCTGAGTTTGACCCAAATCGCGAAAATAACCGAAGCCATGATAAAATAATACGAGAGTAGGTAGAGGTTTGGTATGTCAACACTATCAATATTGCTAATTGAAGATGATGCTGTAACAGCAACCCTATACAAAAAGTTACTATCGGATGCTGGGTATGTGATCCATGTGGCCTCTGATACCCAAAATGCAACATCCGTTTTGTCTCAAGAGAATATACACCTAGTCTTATTAGATTACGAACTACCCGATGCCAATGGTGCTGAATGGCTGGCAAAATTGCGGGAAAATACTGATTACGAAACCCTGCCCGTTATTTTGATCAGCTACATTCAGCGCGAAACCAATATTCGTCAAGATAAATATGTATGGTTTATGGAAAAACCCAGCACACCACAACATATCATCACCGCTGTTGAACACACCATCCGTCATTTTGACATTCAGGTTGATGACGCATGACCCAAGATTAACAAGGCTCCCTCACTATGGCGTCACAACTCAGGCATTTTGCCGAACAACAATTTGATCAGGTATTTGACACCCTCCCCACGATCTGCATTTTGGATCATGATGGTGTGATCGTTGAATTTAATAACAGTTGGGATGTGTTCGGCCAACAAAATAATCTGAACCAAAACACTCTTGGTATCAATTATTTAACGCTGTGTGATACAGCTACAGGGAAAGATTCCGATGGCGCACCCCAAGCGGCGCACGGCATCCGTGCAGTGATGGCTGGTGACCTACCTGAATTTACCATGATGTATCCTTGCCATGCCCCACATGAAAAACGCTGGTTCCAAATGCGGGTGCGGCAACTGGGTGTTGATGGATACATCCTCATTATTCATGAAAATGTAACGCCATTAAAAATTGCAGAACAACAATCTTATGAATTAGCGCTTGAGCGCGAAAAAGTGAATCTGTTGCGGCATTTTGTCCAAAACATTTCGCATGACTTCCGCACACCGCTAACAATCATCAATCTCAAAATCGATTTATTAAACCGTCGCTTGCGGGGGAGCGATGACCCCGAATTAAGTGTTATCCGTGAGCAAGTGCATCGCCTAGAACATACGTTGAATGCCTTACTGACGATGTTCAATGTAGAAAACCCCAACACTCGCTTAATGGTGATGCCGTTCCATGTGGATACCTTACTAGAAAAAGTGTATGCTGCCCATCGGCCTCATGCCCAAGAAAAAGGGGTTCGGTTGTTATACCATACACCCCCTGAGCGGTTTGTCGTGGATGCGGATCAGGATATGTTAGATGTTGCCATTGCACGATTATTAGAAAACGCAATTTTTTATACACCCACTGGCGGGACTGTCAGCCTACATGTGCAACGGATGCCAGAGCGACTTTCCATTATTGTGAATGACAATGGGGTAGGTATTCCAAATGATCAGATCCCATATATTTTTGAACATTTCTATCGGGTTGATGAATCCCGCCGTTCGGCAACCGGCGGAACAGGCTTAGGGTTAGCAGTCGCCAAAAAAATAATGGAGCTACACGGTGGTCATATCCATGTACGGAGCCGCATTAATCAAGGTAGCACCTTTACCCTGAGCTTGCCCATGCGGTAAACTCTATCCCGCTATGATTACAATTCAACCAATAACCACCTCAGCGCCCTATATGGCGTTTGTAACCAACCATCCAAATTTTTTACACTATCACCAATGGGACTGGTTAACCCTGCTCCACCGCGCCTATGGATACACACCTTTGGTATTGGGTGCTTACGCTGATGATCAATCTTTAGTTGGCGTTTTGCCCCTCATGCGGGTGCATGGCATCGTCAAGGGGCGGCGGCTGGTTGGCCTACCCTTTAGCCATGATGTACCGATTTTAACCACCCATCCCGACGCCGAAACCGCTCTGTTGAGCTACGCGATCAAAGAAACCCACAATGGAACCTATAAATACCTAGAGTTGCGCTATGCAACATCCGATGAACGCTTCAAAACAACAGTGCTACATAACAATTCAGAGCTAGACCTAACCCCTGACGAAGACACACTCTTTGCGAACTTTTCGCGCAGCAACCGCCGCAACATTCGGATTGCGGATCGCGCTGACTTTTCATTTTATGAAGGCACCCGTGAAGCAGACTTTGAAGCGTTCTATCGCTTAGAGGTCACCACCCGTCACCAGCAAGGCGCACCGATGTATCCTCGGAACTTTTTTCGTTGGCTGCATCAAACCTTTCCAAAGAGTGTCAAACTTTATTTTATACGCCATCAGGGACATGACATTGCTAGCATGATCATGATGCACACAGGGCGCAAAGCGATTTATGGCTATTCCAATAATATTCGTGATCCTGAAATCATGAAGCTCAAACCGCAAAATTTATTGTTATGGAAGGCGATCCAACGCAGTAAAAGCGATGGGTTTTCTATTTTTGACTTTGGCACCACCCCCTTGCACCATGCCGATCTACTCGCGTTTAAAGAACGGTACAACCCCGCCACAGTGGAACATCCCTATAGTTTTTATCTAAACACCAGTAGCGAACTCCCCGTTATTCAACGCGACGGGAAAAGCGTCCAACTGGTGGAACAAGTTTTACAGCGTTTACCACGCACGTTGTTTAGTCGCCTCAGTCCGTTCTTATTACGTGAGGTTGGGTAAGCGTGGATTTTTCGCTCCACATGTATGATCGCTTGTGCGCCGCGCTTGTGGCCGCTGGGTATACAAGTGTACCAATGGCAGCGGCGATGCAACAAGCCGCATCATTACCCCCTAAAACTGTGTTGTTGCGGCATGATGTAGATAGCCGCCCACGCCATGCGGCCAAGCTTGGCGCTATTGAAACCAAGCATGGATTAACCGCCTCTTATCATTTTCGGAGCATCGCTAGCTTATTTGATCCCCACGCGATGCAAGCCGTTGCTGAACAAGGGCATGAGGTTGGGTATCATTATGAAACGCTCGCCCAAACGAATGGCGATATAGATCAAGCGATTACACTCTTTGCGGAAGAACTGAAAAAATTACGGCACCATGCCCCTATCCACGTTGCAAGTATGCACGGCAGCCCCCTTAGCCGACACGATAACCGTACCATCTGGCAAACCACAACCCCCGCCGCATTTGATTTGATTGGCGAAGCCTACCGTGATTTAGATTATAGACAGTGGGTCTACCTCAATGATACAGGACGCACATGGCACCCAACTCGTTACAATTTACGGGATCATACCACCACACCATCCCCATATACCCCAAACACAACGCTTGACCTCATCGAATTGATCGAACAAGGTGAGATCAAGTATTTATGTATCTCTGCACATCCTGAACGTTGGCAAAATGGCATTGCATGGCACATCCAGCGCGGGCGGGATGTCGTCACCAATAGCATCAAATTGGCGTTAAAGCGCCTCTATGCCCTATCCCCACCCAACAAATCAGCCGATAGGTAGTAACCAATTCGGCCTTTCTTAAACCGAACTGACGTTTGTTATTGTGTTGCACACAGGCTCAACAATCCACAAAAATCAGAATTTGATAAGAAACCATCACATTATGTAACATTTATGGGTGGAATTTCGTCTAAGGTATATATCGTCCATCACGGTAAAGGAATAATAGAATGGATATATTTTACGTAGGTGATCATTTACCTGATTTAAAAATTGCAGATGATAAGGGGTCGCTAAAACCACTCTCAGACCAAATGGGCAAGAATGGGTTAGCAATATTTGTGTTGCGGGGAACATGGTGTCCATCATGTGTGTCGCAAATATCTGGGGTACAACGCAACTATGGACAATATAGTAATAAAGGTGTGCAATCGGTGTTCATTTCGCCAGAAGAAGCCTCGGCTGTGGAAGCCTTTAAAATTAGCCACCCCACCCCATTAAAATTTGGCTTACATTCTGACCCTAAACGCGAAACAACGGAACTTTTTTTGCCGAAAATCGAAAATTCGCCAGAAACAGCAACCTATCTCTTGAACAAAGAGCGTGAAGTTGTTTGGGTACGCTTAGGCAACGCCGAAACAGACTTCCCAACACATGGCGAAGTCATTACCGCTATCGAAACACATTTAGGATAGTGCCTTAACAAAGGCTGATTACCCTAGTCGGCTTCTTCATCGTCCTCGTCTTCTTCCTCATCATCGGCATCACCTTCGAACTCTTCGCCATAATACCGTTGATCTAGGTTATCTTGTTCGTCAAAAAAGCGTAGGGCTTCTTCGTCGCCATTTTCAGCACGAAGGTTAATTTCGGGTTCTAATTCTTCATATTGCTCACGTGCAAGACGCACCAGCAAAGGATTTTCATTATTGTTGATAATCCGAACAGAGCGCAAATAGCGATCAATCAGGTCTTCGGTTGAATATTGTTTCACCGGATACATGGTTTATAAATTCCTTCTATCTGGGTTTTTGGGATTGGATGTTCAAGCAGGTAGATGGTGTGACGGATAGATTATAACAAATCTATCGCTGCTTTAGGGGTTATTTTACCTGCTTGTGAGGTTTGTATTAGGTGATAGTTGGATCATGCTGCTTAAGGTGTTCAATAGCAGCATCCTGATTGAGCGCTTGGGTGAGCCTTACGCCGGTGAATCGCGAAATCATACGGCTCATAAATTTAATCATGGGGTTATTGTTGCCAATCACCACAACCCACCCCATGCTATCCAAGTTTAGGTAACGGTTGGACGACTCTTGAATGGCATTTAGATTCATCGGAAAATTTTTTACCAACGAGACATCAATAATCAGGTGTACCCGCTCCCCCTTTTGGATGTACTCTAAAATATCGCCATCATTACGTTCTAGTTCTTCAAGGGATAGTGTTTCTGGTAGTTTGGTACTCACAATATGATTTTCAACTAACCAATCAGTAATACACGGCATTATGATTCTCAACTTTGCTTCACACAAGATAATTATATCAAATACGGGGGATAGTGCTATCAACCTCATAGAGCTATTCCAAGGCTTCATCTAAACATCAATTGTGAAATCAAAACCAGCAAAAATCAAATTGCGCTTTGATTTTTAGCATAAATTCGCTAAACTGTCACTATATGCGCGCCAAAATGATGCAAAACGCCTATCGTTTAATAGTCTTTCATTGTTCATTTTGCATTTTTTGATGGCATACGGGACGCCTAAACCACAAATTTATAACTGCATGTTGTGGCAGATGCACCCACCCCATAGTTAAACTTAAAGGAGTTTTATTGAATGCTTAAGAAATTGTTGATTGTTGGCATTGTGTTGGTTTTAGCCACCATGCCTATTTTGGCAGTCGCCGCCCCCGCCCCCCCCACAACATCCCTTTCAATCAATGCTCAAGACGGCGAGGTGATTAATTTACCCGGCTTAGATGGTGAAGTCATTGTTCACTATGATAGCTTTGACATTCCCCACATCTACGCCACAACCGACCATGACTTGTACATGGTGCAAGGCTACCTCCACGCCACAAACCGCTGGTGGCAAATGGAATGGAGCCGCCATCAAGCTTATGGACGGTTGTCTGAAATCATGGGCGAGAATCTGCTAGGGTCGGATATTTTCTTGCGGAGCTTACGCCTGCAAGAATACGCTGAACAAGACTATGAAGTTATTAGTGATGAATACAAAGCACTATTACAAGCGTATAGTGATGGTGTAAACGCTTACCTAGAGGGCAAAACCCCTGAAGAAGCCGCTATAGAATACCGTTTTGTCAGCCTGCTTGGTGCCGAGCTTGAACTCGAACCGTGGACACCGCTCGACACCCTATCATTTGCCCAAGCGATTGGGATCAGCTTTGAACAAAGTAACATTCAATATGAGCTAATTCGTGCAGGCGTTTTAGAAGCCGCAGGCCCCATTGGGGCGTTGCTCATCACCCCTGCCTTCGACTATCGCCGTGATCCAATTGTCACTGAACCCGGTTGGACACCCCCAAACGCAGAAAATGACAGTTCAAACCTAGGGACTACATTTGAATGGGATGATACAGCCTTTACCCCCTTTACCGACTTTGCAGTAGAAACTGATTGGTTTGTAGGCTCCAATAGTTGGGTCGTCAGTGGCGAGTTAACTGATACAGGGTTCCCCATGTTGGCAAATGATCCACACATTAGCCAAAATAACCCATCCGTATGGATTCAACAAGGCTTGCACTGTATCGAAATGACTGACGACTGTACATTAAATACGTATGGGTATATCTTCCCCGGCAGCCCTGGCATTTTGATCGGGCATAATGATCACATCTCTTGGGGGCTTACGGTCAATGGCTTAGACACCATCGATCTCTATCGTTTGGAACTAAACCCCGATAATGATTTGCAATACCTCTATGATGGTGAATATCGTGATATCGAAATCATCATGGAAGAAATTATTGTCGCAGGGCAAGAAGAACCTGTGATGCACCCTATTCTCATGACACATTTTGGCCCCCTCATTAATGAATTGGTTGGTATAGAAGACCCGATTGCTGCACGGATGGTGGCCGCCGAACCAAGCGCTAGTAATGAAGTGGTCTATCGCGTCCCACAAGCCACCAATTGGGATGAGTTCCAAGCAGGTTGGGCACTCTTCACCATTGCAGGGCAAAATGCAGTTTATGCTGATGTAGAAGGCAACATTGGTTTAATTGCAACGGGTAGAATCCCCATGCGCGTTGAAGGGCATGATCCAAGCGTACCACAAGATGGCACTGGCAGCGCCTTTGAATGGCAAGGCTTTGTTGATCCCTATGACAATCCACGCCTCTTTAACCCTGAAACGGGCTATATTGTCGCCGCTAATAATGCCATTGCTCGCCCCGAAAGTTACCCCTTTGTGTTTGGCACATACTATAACTTTGGTGAACGTGCTGCCCGTATTGAAACCCTGATCCAAGAAACGGATGTGATGACCATTGATCGTATGGCAGAAATCCAAACCGATAATTTCAATACAGCCGCACAATATATTGTGCCGATGCTCTTAGACATGGATTTTGAGGATGATCGTCTGAATGCCGCGCGTGACTTCTTGGGCGAATGGGACTACATGAACGATGCCGACAGCGCAGGCGCGGTGATGTTTAACTCGCTTTGGATGTACCTAGTACCGATGGCACTCGATGAACTAGAAGCCATTGGCGGCGAAAGTGGCGGCACCCTCGCGATCTTCATTATGCGTGATATGGCGCTCGGTGAGCATCCACTGTGGGTTAATGAATCGATGGACACCAATGACCCGAATGAAATTGTTGCGGCAGCCCTCGACCAAGCCATCAGTTATGCTGAAGGTGAACTGGGTGAAGATTGGGACGCATGGCGCTGGGATGCCGTGCATGTTTCCTTCCCACAACATACCCCCCTTGGGCAATTACCAGCTGGCGTTAGCCCCAGTTTAGATGTGATGATCAACGACATTTATCGCCTATTTAACCGTAAATATGGGGTTGATGGCGGGCTAGAAAGTGTCAATAACCAACGCTGGGACGTGCGCAACGGCAACCATATGCTTGATGGTTCTATTGTCAGTATGCGGATGATCATTGACTTTAGCGACATGAACAATTCACGGTTTATCAGCGAACTTGGGGTCAGTGGTGATCCGAATAGCGTTCACTTTGATGATCTGTCGCCATTGTGGGCAACAGGCCAATACATTCCGTATGCGTTTGATGTTGACGCGGTGGAAGCGCTCACTGAACGCACCGAGGTATTTGCGCCCTAACCCTAACAAAATAACCACATCACATTAGTTTTGAAACCGTAGGCTTGATTGCCTACGGTTTCGTTTTATAACGAGAGCTCGGGATAAACGCTTTAAAATGTAATGTTCTCAGGGTTGCGCCCTGAAACCCACGAACGTTTCAAAGTTCAACCAAACGTTTAAAATTTTACTCGCTTTTTTGCCTAAAAATCGCAGGGAACGGGACAGAGCCCCGAAAATCAGTGTATTTAATTGTGTACTTTGGTATTTTAAATGAAGCGCTTCTTAAACCAAATTGACGTTTTTATAACAACATGTCACAAAACATCCGGTGGTTTGGGCGGGGGGGTTGCGCCACGTTGAACGGCATCATCTCCATACTTATCGCGTAATTTATCAAGCGCATCTTGCAATTGCTGCTTTTCTTGATGGGCGGGTTCATCCCATAGGCTCAACTGCCGCCGAGGTTCTTGTAACCCCGCCACCCCCACCCCAATTAATCGGATCGCTTGATGACGCGGCAAATTTGCCGCAAGTAGTTTAGCTGATACTTCATAAATCAGATCATCATCTTGAGTAGGGTCATCTAAGGTTGTTTGGCGTGTGTAGGTACTAAAATCAGGATAGCGATACTTGATGCGAATGGTAACACCGGCGATCCCTGCCTTGCGCAGGCGTCGTCCAACCCCTGCCGATAAATCACGGATCGTTTTATCGAGCAAACTACGATCCCGAATATCAGTTTCAAAAGTGGTTTCACGCGAAATACTTTTGGCCTCATGTTCCGTTTCAATCGGGCGGTTATCAATCCCATTGGCATGGCGGTATAATGCACCGCCCAACTTGCCCAAACTGCGTTCTAATTTTTTGGCATCGTATTGAGCAATATCCCCGATAGTATATAACCCCAATCGATGTAATTTGGCTTCTGTTTTTTCGCCCACACCCCACAGATCACGGATGGGAAGTGGCGCTAAAAAGCTGGCTTCCTCACCAGCAGGAACAACCGTAATCGCATTGGGATAGTGCCCCGTTTTCACTTGGCTTTTACCCATACTATTGGCAGTTTTGGCAATTAGTTTATTGGTTGCCACGCCCAAGGAACACGGTAGCAATACTTTTTCAGCAATCCGATATTGCAGTTCTTGCGCAAGGGTAACGCCATCTTGTTGATGCCCTGTAACATCCATAAACGCTTCATCAATCGAAAGTTGCTCCACCATAGGCGTGAGGTCATGCAAAATCGCCATCACTTGCTTCGAGTACTCTCGGTAGTTGGCATGGTTCCATGTCACCACTTCTAGATCTGGGCATAGGCGTTTTGCCTTGGACATCGGCATCGCAGACCGCACCCCAAATTGCCGCGCAGGATACGACGCAGATGCCACCACACCACGATAGCCGGGCATCCCCCCCACAGCAAAGGGTTTACCGATCAGATCAGGGTTATGCAGTTCCTCAACTGCGCAAAAAAACGCATCAAGGTCGAGATGAATGATCAATCGTTGCATGATTCCATTATAGAACAGATGAGCATATCAAGCAACGGATGCAAGGTTGCATCCAGATACTATCAATTGTACGCTTAGCACATTAGACAAACAGGATTATGATATGAAGCTTGTTTCAGGGGAACCCCATGCCGAACCGTGGCAGGTTATGCCAATAAAGGTATTTATACCGTCTGTGTTTGACATCGCCGTAAAACTACCAGAGCGCCCTTGGATCCTAGCGGTTGACGGTCGGAGTGCGAGTGGGAAATCAACCTTAGCTAAACAGTTGAATCATCACATCCCCCGCTCAGCCATCGTTCATACCGATGATATTGCATGGCATCACTCCTTTTTTGATTGGAGTGATTTACTCATCGAGGAGATTCTACAACCGATTCGGGCAGGGCAAGCCGTAAGTTACATTCCCCCCGGTTGGAAAACACACAATCGCTCAGGGTCGATTGATGTGGCGGCGAATCTGGATTTGCTCATCATTGAAGGCGTTGGCGCAAGCCGAACTGAGATGATGCCCTTCATTGATCGGAGCATCTGGGTACAATCTGATTTTGATGAAGCGCGGCGACGGGGTATTGAACGAGATGGCGGGAATGAAGATGCGATTCAATTCTGGGATGAATGGATGGCCGCCGAATTGGTATTTTTAGCCGAACAACGCCCTTGGGAACGCGCCACTGTGATTGTAAACGGTAGCTATCCGCACAAGTATGATCGCGATAGTGCGATGGTGGTGTCATCCAAGGGCGGATAGAAAACTTGAGACTCAAGGGCGGGTTTCCGCATTGCTCAAACCCACCCTTACTTGTACTATATTTTTACTCTGCCAAATCCCAAAAGGCAAAATCATCGACCAACACAAAGAGCGGGTTGTTCGCATCACGGTTTGTTGTACGAATGCGGAACAAAATTCCCTCAGCACGGGTGCTATCACTTGTCTCTAAGGCAATCTCACCATTCACATACACGGTGATGTCGTCACCATCTAGCGCCAACCCTATCGTAAAGGATTGCGCTACAGACACTACACTATCTTGTGTTGACCCAAATACCAAACTAGGGTTAGCTTCCGCAGAAACAGCCAAACTACCATTTTGATCAATTCGGGTACTGTAATATCCACGTGTAATTGGTTCGATAAACCATTCACTGCCAGCAGGCGTTGTGAAAGTCATCGTTAAATACCCATCACTGATAACACCCCCTAGGCTATCATTTTCGATGATAATGCTGTTAGAACTACGCGGTGGTAATTCTAAGAGCAACGAGCCATCAACAATGTCTACACGACCGCTAGGCAAGAGCAAGCCCCATTCACCACTTTGTGAATCAAAATTTTCAGCATAGGTTGGTTCAGTTGTCAGATTCAACGGATTGGCATACGGGTTACCAAAGAGTGCCACCCCTTCGGGGGGTTCAGGGCAGCTCCCCGCTACGGGTCCAGCGTTATCTGCCAAAATCCAGCCTGAAAAGATGATGCCATCTGGATTAATGAAATCAACGTTATACCAAACATTCCCGGTTTCGCCACGCGCCACATCAAACACCGGCAGCGTTACCGATGCCGGAATCACCGTAATCGGAACTGTGGCTAAACTGGTACCACTATACAGTGGCGCTACAGAGGTTAGTACATCACAAATGGTAGGGCTGGTAGTCGATGTACTGCCATCCTGTGTGGTGGCGTCTGTATTGATAATGGGCAAAGCACCACAGATCAACGATGAGGAAGGCTCCACCGTACTTTCAAACAACCATCCTAATTCCGTTAAGTACCAACCATCTGTTGTACGGGCGGTTGCAGTCACTTGGTCACCGCCATAAATTTCGCCAACCACTTCAGATTCTGCTGCTGTATTGGGTTGTGACCGTAAATTAATTTGTCCTGTTTGCGAGGTCAAAATACACGGAACAGCCGTTGATAGTGCAACCGTTGGTGAAGGGGTAAAGGTTACTGTGGGGGTTGCCGTTGGGGTCTCGGTGGGTGTGAAGGTTGGTGAAGGGGTAAAGGTTTCGGTTGGGGTTGGTGTGTGGGTACTCGTTGGTGTAGGGGAAAGTACCACAGCCACCTCATCAACTGGCCCTGCCACACTCACTTGTTGGGCAATAATCCACCCTGTTGAGCCCAAAAATTCCACTTGATACCATTGGTCATCTGGGGTGACCCCAACAATTTCTAAGACTGTATCTTGTGGCGCAATGTTCAACTCTTCGGAGGTAGTATCAGGTTCAGCATAGATAAACCCACGATTGGCCGTGACCATAGCTTGCGCTTCGGATGGCGTGGGGGTGTGCGAAGGCGTAAAAGTTTCGGTGGCTGTTGGTGTGTCCGTCGGTGTTTCAGTCGGTGTACTGGTTGCCGTTTCAGTCGGTGTACTGGTTGCCGTTTCAGTCGGTGTCGGGGTATCAGTCACCACAACCGCAAGTTCTGTTACATCCCCCTCAAAGCGCACCTGATCACGTAAAATCCAACCTTCTACGCCATCAAATTCAACTTGCAACCATCGTTCGTCTGGGGTAACCCCTAAAACTTCTAGACGGCTATCTTCTGGAGCAATACTGAGTTCTTCCGCAACGGTACGGGGTTCAGCATAAATAATGCCACGGGTAGCAGTCACCAGAGCTTGCCCATCATCCAGTTGGATTTGGTTGGAGGGGCGGCTTTGGTCATTCTCATCACCACCGCCTGACAGCAACAAGAACGCCGCAATACCGCCAATCAACAATACTGCAACAAGAACGATTGGTAGCACTGAGCGACTAGATGCTGCATCCGTTGGGGATGGTTTGGGCGTTGGTGGCGCAGGCACAGCAGCCGGTGCGTTGGTGGCGGCTGTAACAAATTGAGTCGCAGCATTTTCGAATTCTTCTTCCGTAATGGTTGCGGCTTCGCTATCGGTTGTAACATTGATGGTTGCATAATCATCATCATTAACCACCGTGACAAATTCACTTTCATCCACAATGGTTGCAAATTCGCCACTATCAACCCCTAACAATACATCAAGGGAACTATCAGGATTCCGTGTGAGGGTGTCTAATGCTTTGGCGAATGCTACAGCCGAGGGATACCGTTCATCTGGTTCTTTAGCGATAGCACGGAACACCACATCGGTCAGTCGTGGCGGCAACTCACTATTTTTGAGTTCAAGAGGGTCTGGCATTTCTTCCAAATGAAGATACATTAAACTCACGGGGGTATCGCTTTGGAAGGGTAGCGTTCCCGTTAACATATTATAGGTAATAATGCCCAACGCATAGACATCAGTGCGGGAGTCCACCCCTAGTGAACGCCATTGTTCAGGAGCCATGTACGATGGTGTCCCCATAATAGCGCCTGTTTGGGTCATCTGATCCGTAGAATCAATCGCTTTTGCGATCCCAAAGTCTGTGAGGTACGGGTTACCATCCTGATCTAAGAGAATGTTTTGCGGCTTAAGGTCACGGTGGATCACGCCGCTTTCATGTGCATAGGTTAACGCACTGGCCAATTGCCCAATAAATGTATTGGCCTTTCTCAAGGTAAAGGCGCCTTGCTTAAGGCGTTGCGCAAGGTCACCACTATTCATCAAGCGCATAACCAAGTACACCTGATTATTGAATTGCCCAAAATCATAAACGGGCAAAATGTGAGGGTGTTCTAAGCGCGCAACAATCCGCGCTTCATTATTAAAGCGTTCCAAAAATTGGGTGTCGTTGCTGATGTCAGCCGCCATCACTTTGATCGCGACATCACGGTCCATAGAGGTTTGGTGAGCGCGGTAGACCATTGCCATACCACCCTTCCCCAAAACATCACGAACTTCATAACGCCCATCAATAATTTGACCAAGCATTGGATCATCTGCCATGAATTAGATCCCTAATGTTTTCAAAAGCTAGCTAGTGTATGATAGTCCATGCCCCCCTAAAGAACAACTTTTGCTTCTATAGAATGATGATTCTCATGAAAAATTTATTGGTAATCCTCATCAAAATCCGTTATCCTTGATGATCATGCGTATATTGAACATCATAACAGTCAGCATAATAGCCCTAGTTTTAGGCTTTGGCAGTGCATTACCATCCGCACAAGCCCAAGAAGATACCACACTCACCATTGGGGTGGATTTTCCGCTTGCCCAAAATGGCGCAACACTGGCTTACACCATTACAACACCCCCCTCTACTCGCGATACACTTGAGATCACCCTACCGGATACCTTCCAACTACAAGCTATCCCTGCGGACGCACGCATTGATGGAAACACATTATTGATCCCGAACAATGGCAACGATACTCGTTTTACGTTTACAGCAATCGCTACTGGCGCAGTGGGGGAAACCATCCCGGTTAGTGTGAGCCTACAAGGTCAAACAGCTACTACTACGACAACAATTCTGCCGAACCAACTCCCCCAAACAGGCTTGCGTGAAAATCCATCTGCTCAATTGTTGTATGGCATTTTAATCACGATGACGCTACTAATCATGATTGGCATGGGATTACGCACCCGCCAACGCCAACAACGAGACTTTTATCGGCGACGATTAATCCGCTAAATTTTCAACGATTCATATGAATATGATGACCCGCTACCGCACCCGCATTTGGCAAGGGATTGGTATATCCTTGGGCATTTTGATCTTATTGCTCATTGCATCCGACCTCCCCGCATTATGGGATAGCCTCCAATCATTCAACACCCTCTACCTTGTCCCGATTTTCCTGTTAAAACTCTTAAACTATAGCTTTCGGTATGCAGAATGGCATTATTTGTTAGGCGTGGTTGGTGTAAAGGTTGGACGTGTGCCCAATGCGCCCGCACCTGATGAAGATATCCCCGCCTATTTAAATTTGTGGGACAGTATCGCTATCTTTTTGGCAGGCTTTGCCATGCAAATTAGCCCTGGCAAAGTAGCCGAGGTATTGAAGTCTGCCATTGTCAAGCATTTAACCGAGGTTCCGATTGCCAAAACTGCGCCGGTTGTCCTCACCGAACGGATTGTGGATGGGTTCGCGGTGCTGATCATTATCGGGGCGGCGGTCGCATTCCAAGGCGATGCTATTTTTGGCAATATTGGCGATGACATTGAACCGTCTACCCTTCAGGCAGTTGTGTTTGGCACATGGGCGGTGATGGTTTTGGGCATTATCGTATTACAAATCCGGGTATTAGCACTTGGCATCTTAGATATAGTATCCCAAGTCCCACTCATCAAACGCCTCGTGCCTTGGTTACGGACATTCTACCTCAGTAGTTATAAGGTGTTACAACTCAAACGCTTGATCCCAACCATTGGCTTCGGGTTGGTCGCTTATGGCTCAGACTGCATTGCCTTGTTATTGATGTTACAAGGATTTGGTGCCACCACCACAACCGAAACACTTGCCCAAGGCAGCTTTATCCTTGGCTTTGCGGTAATTGTGGCGGCTCTGTCAGCAATGCCGGGTGGCGCAGGCGCACGCGAATTAAGTGTTGGTGGCTTATTAGTGGCAATGGTGGGGTTAGACCAAAGCACTGCCACCGCGACAGTCGTCATTAATACATTTTTTCAAGTGGGGTTAGGGGTTTTAATTGGCCTAGGGGTGATGGCGATTTTCCGACAACGCTTGTTCTCGCCAAACTTACAGATTGAAGACGATCAACACGCCCCCAATGCGGTCTAACATTGGGGGCGCATCCAAGAATATTAAGTTGCGTTAAAAAATCTAAGTTTTTTTAACCGAAGTATTGTTCCGATTGTGTATTGTGTTGCAGCACTTTTACACTGCGCACACCTAAGTTATTTTTGAGATCTTGCACCATCGATTTGGGCATGTCGGAGTTTGGCAAATGGACGAATACCCGCGTGCCATCCATTTTCTTGAGCACATCAACCTGAATCCCTTCAGTTTCGATGCCATGGGCTTCACAATAATTTAACACCCGAAGTTGTGTTGTTTCGCGTTTCATGACGTTTACTCCAATGATGGTTTCATACTTTAACTATATCAAATTGTGCAAGGTGCCTAAAGTGACATTTGTCACTTCCTCAAAAACCAAAATAAATTAAATTAGAATTAAAATTTTTCTCATTATATCATAATTTATTAACATTTTTTGAATCTTTTACCAAAAGTTAACCATCATATTACAGAACAATTTGTGCATTTTGTCGAATTTTGATAATTATAATTTTTGATATGTGGGAGAAAAAGCACTAGCCTAATGCATTGTGCATTAGGCATTATGGATTATTGATACAAGGGGGAACCAGTTTGAACGGCTTCAAGCAACAAAGGCAGCATTTTCGCGATGGCATCCTCAATCGACATCGCGCCAAGTGTCGCGCCAGCGGCTTGGGTATGCCCGCCACCACCAACGGAGTAAGCAACACTCCCAACATCAAAGCCCGGCACAGATCGCAAACTGATTTTTACTTCGCCTTCGGCAGTCATGCGCAAAAAGCACGCCACATACGCATTTTCGTCTCGCAAAATGTCGCTGGCAAGTTCGGGCTTATCACTTTCACTGACCCCGGTGGCAATGAAATCCGCTTGTTCTAGCCATGTATAGGCAACGTGGTTTTCAATCTTCAAGCGGCTATACCCTACCCCCATCAATTGCAATTGGCCGGATTGCACCCGCAGCAACATCCGCTCCACTATTTCACGCAGATCAAGATCCCCCAACCGCAACAGATCCGCCACTTGTTCAAAGGTGGTCGCGGTGACCGGCCCCACGCGGAAGGAGATGGTATCGGTCACAAAGCCCACCATTAACGCCTTCGCAACATCTGAAGAAAAATCCCACTCAAGTTTTTTGAGCAAATGGTAAACAGCTTCTGTGGTAGACACAAAATCAGAATCCAAAATGTGCACATCACCAAACAATAGATTGGTCGCATGGTGGTCAATAACCAACTTAGGCGCATCGATTGCAAACAGCGCGGCGCCTGTTTCGCCAATACGCGGCAGGTCACTGGCATCTAACGAGATTACCAGATCCGCATCAGTAATTTTAACCTCACTATGGATAGTGTCTGAACCGGGAACATAACTCAAATATTCGGTGGTGCCAGCATCAACATGTAAATGAACCGTCTTTCCCTGTTCACGGAGTGCCAACCCAAGCCCGCACATCGAGCCAAAGGCATCACCATCAGGGCTAACATGGGTCACCATTGCAATTGTTTGCGCCGCATTAAGATGTTCAATTGCGGCATCCCAATCAAGTTGGACTACAGGTGCTTTTGCCATTTTATTTGTTATCCTCTGGTTCAATGGTATCGTCTGGCGTTGGTGTTTCGGGGGGGATGTCTAAGGTACTTAGGATTTCTTCAATATGTGCGGCTTCTGCCATCGTATGATCCCAATGAAAGTGCAACACAGGGATATTACGAATCCGTAAGCGCTTCCCTAATTCGCGCCGCAAAAACCCATTAGCGCGTTTCAACCCGCCAAGCACGTCGCCACGACGGTCTTCGTCACCTAATGCATTGACGTACACATCTGCATATTCAATTTCACGATCTAGCTTTACATCGGTAATAGTGACCCCTTTTAGGGCGGGGTCGGTCACATCAATTAACAAAATACTGCTTAAGTGACTGTGGATAAGTTCCCGAATACGATCTTGTCGGATGGTCACGGTCACTCCTTTATCTCTATTCATTCAGCAAATGCCATGATTATAAATGATCAACGCAACTCTGATGGTGATTCCCTGCAATTTCCAATACAATTTACCTATAAACTATAATGATTCAGGAAACATATGATGAAAGTTCGTTTTGTCCTCACCAGCATCTTCATCTTATTGTCTATAGTGGGCAACCAACACGCATTGTCACAAACACCAATTGACCCCATCCCAAACCCAACCCCACCAGCCGACCAACAATTTTATTTTGGGCGCCCTGCCATAGCAAACCCATTGATGAGCAACCGCATCCCTGAGCATCCTTTTATGGGGGTCGAGCAGCAACACAATATACATAATGATAGCTATATGAGTGATGTCTATCAATTTGCAGGGCCACTGGGTATAAATCCCATAGTAGACTCTATGGCATTGGGTGGTGTTTGCGCCACGATCACATTCGACGAACTAGGACGATTGATCACAGCTTGCTTAAACTTAAGTGAGGCCAATTTATTTGTTATAGATCCACAAACCAAAACCATTCTCGATCAGCGCCCCTTGCCCTATCGACAAATCCAATTATCTGATCTAGAGTTTCCCGCAGGGACATATTTTTACTTGGATCAGCAAAATAGAATCATCATTCCTGTTGTGGGGAATCTGATTTGGCGCTTAGGCATTGATGACAATCATCAATTCTTTGAAGATACAATTTTTGACCTCACACAATACGTTCCAGATGGTGACGAAATCAATGCTGTATTACCGGATTACACCGGTTTACTCTGGTTCACAACCAAAGCGGGGATAATCGGAACATTGAACATCGATACACAAACAGTACAAACATTACCATTAAGCAATGAGCAAATCGGCAATTCGTTTGCAGTGGATGAAACCAATGGTGTATTTATTGTCACAGACACAGCGCTATATCGTTTTGAGGCAGACAGCAACCAAGCACCAACCATTGTCTGGCGCGAACTTTATGATCGAGGCAATGAACGCAAGCCCGGTCAAGTTTTGCAAGGGAGTGGCACAACCCCAACATTAATGGGATCAGATTATGTTGTCATCACAGACAATGCAGAACCGCAAATGCAAGTTTTGGTTTATCAGCGCACCGCCACCGAAAATGATAATAGGTTAGTTTGTGCGGTTCCGGTTTTTGCTGAGGGGCGTAGCGCTACCGAAAACTCTGTGATCGCTACGGATACATCCATCATTGTTGAAAACAATTATGGCTATGTTCCACTCCAAATGGCGGCGGGAATTCTCTCAGAAGTTGGATTAACGCGCATTGATGTAATCGATGGAAACTGTAATGTTATTTGGGAATCAGCAGAGCGCATCCCAACGGCTGTCACAAAGTTATCACTCGCAACAGGCCTAATTTATACCTATACCCGTGATGAGGGAAACATTGAAACTGCACCATGGATTTTTACGGCAATTAATTACCATACGGGGGAAACGGTTTGGGAACAATATGTAGGAACAGGCCCAGACTTCAACAACAATTATGCTGCAATCTATTTAACACCTGATGGTATAGCATATGTCGGCGTCACAAATGGGATTGTGAGCATTCGTGATGGTCAATAATGCGTGTCTATATTGAGCAACAGCTTCTTTACATTAAACAATATCCCGCAATTCTAGCTGGGATATTGTTGCTCATGGGGCTACCGATCTGGAAACTCGGCTTGGCAGAAATCGGTTGGATAGCATTGGACACACGTCCCGTAGGCAATGACATAACCGATTTATCCACACAACACCCCACTTTAGTCCACACTTGTGAAGATACGCCACATCAATTGCCACCATACCCAACCACCATTCCAGATTATCCCCAAAACTATATCAATGAGGATCGTGTGCCCGCTATTGGATCATTGTTGCAAACGATGCTCGATGGCGTGCCACCTATCCGATTCATGACACACTTCCTCATCTATGAGCCACTTTACCTAGCGGCTCAACGATCACGGGCGGTAGGCAATGATCATGCTGCTGATAACTTAGAACACTTTTTAAAAAATCATGGACACGACATCACAAATTATGATGTGGATACCTTGTTACAAGAGCTTCCCGATTTCCATCAAGAAACGATTCGCATTTTAAATAGCTCTATAGGCTCTTTGGTCGATCAACGGTTTGCCCCGACCAGCCCGACACCCTGTCAACAATTCAACAATACCACCCACTGGCTCGGGGTTGGATACCGTAGCCAACCGATTGATCTATTCCCGCATATCGACAATACCTTATCAATCGGCTCAGAAGGCTTTTATCGGTTATATGCTGAACCCAATTATGCAGACCGAGATGAGTTTGATATTTACTTGGCTATGAATCCGATTTATTACAGCTTGGGGCAAAGTGTGACAGTCGATAGTGACACCCAACATGCCGAAGTTTGCTACCGCGTCTTTTTATATTTCCCCTACGTTTGGTATTACCATAATACAGGATTCGTTGATTTTGTAATGGCCACATTAGACGCCACTGGCTTCACCGAAAGTTATAATATTTATGGTGCATCGGAAGTCTATTGCAAATTATTCCATAGGCAAAATGATATTGTTGGCTATTTTGATGAAAACGGCACACAGCGCCCCCTCTATAATTTTTCAGAACACCTCAACAATTGACATTTTCCATTTTTAGGGAATCTCGCTACAATAGTGACATCATAGATCGAAAGCTATTATGACCAAAAATCCTTACAAACCCGCCCCTGAGCTATCGCGCATGGAACGATTTATCAACCGTATTGATAACATACCCCGATCCATGCGGAAAATCATCACGGCAGTGGCCACACTCGCCATGATTGTGGTGTTTGGCTATTTTGTGGATCAACTGTTTACCGCACCTGTCACCGAAGGTGACCTATCACCGTGGGTTCCAACATTATTATATAGTGTTGTTGGGGTTATCTTATATGCGGTTGGGTGGGGGGTACTCGTCGGGTTTGCTGATGAAACCCCAGAACAACATGACCATTGGCACGCCACGCGCAACACCGCCTATTATCTAATTGTCGCCGCGATCGCGGTGGGTCTGATTATCCTTGGTGTAGCATATGGCTTGTTATGGGGCGTGGTCGGCATATGATCAAATTTTTAGCGGTTGGCATGGGCGGATTCATCGGCGCAAATTTGCGCTATGGTTTATCTTTATGGCTTGCCCATCCAAACGGGTTCCCGTGGGCAACTTTAACCGCTAATATGCTAGGCTGTTTTGGGTTAGCCTTGTTTGCTAGTGGTGTTGCTGATCACGTATCTGCTAACATCCGCTTAATTGTCGCTACTGGATTTTTTGGCGCGCTCACAACTTTCAGCACCTTTAACCTAGAAGCCATCACATTATACGAAAGCGGCAAAGTCAACACCGCTGCCCTATATGTGGTCGCCAGCGTGATCTTGGGATGGGTTGCGGGGGCATTTGGGCTTGCCATCGGACGCGGGTTAACAACTTAGTAATTTCATACCAACACACAGCGGAGACAACCTATCGATGATCAAATTTATCTCACTTATTCTCACTAGCGTTATTATCTTAGTCGCTTGTGACACCGCCTCTGACCCAACCGCCACACAAGTTCCGGCTAGCGATACACCAGCACAACCCACAGCGATCCTTGCCACCGCCACCGAAACACTCCCGCCAGCCACGCTCCCCCCAACATGGACACCCGCCCCAACACAAGAATTTGTCCGCAGCACCCGCGAACCCAGTGTCACCCCAACCATAATTATCCCGGATACCCCCGAACCGATTTGTTATGTTTTAGCACCTGACCGTGAGCGTAATGTGCCCAGCGAATTTGTGGCCGCCGGCGAACCAACCACCATCTATTGGAACCCAATCCCAGATGAGGCTTACAGTTATAACTTTAAGTTATATCACCCCGACGGTAACTTAGTCTTGAGCGAAATTATTACAGACGATAGCTTCACCATTCCCAATGACATTTTGGTGGCGACCAACTTCACCTATGGATGGGAACTCGTCCCCCAGCTTGATGGCGAAGATGCTTGTCTCATTATTACCGGTGAAATTTACATTACGCCATAAGCTTTACCCCGTTACGTTAAATGGGACATTAATTGCTCCATTTGTTATAATCTTCACAAACACTATAAATGCTTGGGAGCATGTACCCCAAAATGATATTTATCAAGCGCTGGCTCGCTATGGTGGCGATAATCGGTGGTATCGTATCAATGGTTACTGTCGTGGTTTCTTATGCCAAAGTTGATGCTCTATTAGGTCAAGCTGAACTGATCATGTTCTTTGGCGTTGCGGTGGTGGTGCCAGCGAGTTTAAGGGCGGTTCTACAACCCGATCGTAATGGGCAGATCAATTCGCTCTTGACCTTTGCAGCCTTGTGCCACCCTATTGCAATCCTAGCCGTAGGGGTGTCGCTGGTGGTAGCCTCAACAAGTTTTAGTGCGGCGCTAGCGCTTATTTGGCTCTTTCAGGCAGGGGTGATAGCCCTCATTGGGTTGAGTCGATTACTGGCTCGTCCAAAGATAGCGATTGAAGAAATTTGTATAGATGTTGGTTTATTCCATACGCCAATTAGCGGTGTCTGGTTTGTTGCCTATTCAGCTGACATTGCACTAATGACCTTTTCACCTATTTTAGTTCTCCTTACTGCGATACATTTTGTTTACATTAGCTTAGGGACGTTGGTAACCATTGGGATGATTGGACGGTTAATGTACGAAACATCACATTGGGCTATCTATCGTCGCCTCGGATGGATCTTGGTTTTTAGCCCTATGTTGGTAGCAGTGGGTATCACTTTAACCCAATATACAGGGTTCATTGCTCTAGAAGCCCTTGCTGCATTTATCCTGAGTGGCACATTATTACTGCTTGCATTGCTCATTAACACCAAGCAATTAAACCTCAATAAACCCCTCACCATTTTGCTCCGTCTATCATTTTCTACATTGTTTATCACGATGGCATTTTCATTAGCATACTCAATAGGGCGATTTACAGGCATCGGAGCCCCTAGCATCCCAGAAATGATTCAGTGGCATGGTTGGTTTAATGCAATTGGGTTTGCTTTTTTGAGCCTTCTGATATGGAACCTAACAACAGTTTCACCACATGTAAGCCTAACAGGTATACCATATAGTATGCTTCCGTGGCGGCAGCAGATTCACGCTGATTTTTTTGACCGTATCAATGCGATAGACAACATGGTTGACCCCACTCCTACTGGAATCCTAGATACCTTTGACGATTATCAACGACCTGATTTTGACCCAGCAAAAATTGCCCCTGAAATACGAGCCTTTTATGAAAATACGGCGGCACATGATTTAATAGTATATGCCGAATGGCAAACAGGTTTTCTACCATTAGCGCGCCTGTACAAACGGTTCAGTCAATCCATTGGGCAGATGAATTTTCCCCTTGCGCCAGAAACGTCTGAAACACATATCACCAGTAGGATCGTTCCACTACGAGATGCTCTAGATAGCCGCGAACAAGTACGCGGTTGGATACGGGTGTATACCAAGACATCAGAAGCTATCTATGTAGCAGCATATGCTAAGCATCGATATAATGAACAAACCTATATGAATATTGCATTCCCTTTACCATTAGGAAACCTAACCAGTATTTTAAAGCTTAATTTATTACCAGAGCAGACACAAGGATTATGCTTAACTAGCTTTAGCACCCGCACCGAGGATCAGGGGGTTTATTTTTCAACCCGTTGGTTAACAGTTCGTTTACCCTTAAATGAAACTATTGAAGTATATCCTCCAGATACAAGTTATGATAATTTTCCGGAAAGCTTAGCACACGGCACCGTCACCGCGCGGCATCAGGTTTGGCTCTTTGGACGGCACTTGCTGACATTACACTACAGCATTACCCCACATGAAATTGTGAACTGAAAACAAAAACCATCGATTGATGACCGTAACTAAAGGCATCACTAAAGATAGTGTTTTCGCGGAAATATCATCTGTGCTATAGTGTAGGCAGTATTTACGAGGGATTATGTCAATTGTCGAATGTGTCCGACATCCATAAAAAAAATATCAAGGGCTATGAGATCATTGACTTGATCGATGAAGGGGGCTTTTCGGCGGTCTACCGTGCCAAACAACCCATTATTGAGCGCGAGGTAGCCGTCAAGGTTATTTTGCCGCGTTATGCTAACCGCCCTGCCTTTATTCGGCGCTTTCATTCCGAAGCGCAACTAGTCGCCCGCCTTGAACACATTAATATCGTGCCCCTCTACGATTATTGGCGCGATCCAGATGGCGCCTATTTAGTGATGCGGTGGTTACGCGGCGGTAGCTTATTCACCCTGCTCAACAATCCTGAAGAATGGACATTTCAAAAAACTGGTCGCTTACTGGATCAAATTGCATCAGCGCTTGCCGCTGCGCATAGCATCGGGGTCGTGCATCGAGACATCAAACCCGGCAACATCTTGTTAGACGATGAACAAAACGCCTACCTTGCTGATTTTGGGATTGCCCTTGAGCTTGGTGTGGGGCAAGACGATAATGACGCCTTGATCGGTTCACCGGGGTATATTTCCCCAGAGCAAATCCGTAGCGAAGAAGTCTCTCCACTTTCCGATCAATATAGCCTTGGCATCTTAATTTATCAGATCCTAACAGGGTACCATCCTTACACGGATAGCGAAAAAAACGCCACCCAAAACTTAATTTTAAGTCACTTAGAAAGCCCTGTTCCCTCATTACGCACACACCTCAAAGACACGCCCCCACAAATTGATCCCGTTTTGCAGCGCGCCACCCATAAAGATCCCAAGCACCGTTATCCTAGCATTTTAGAGTTTGCGGCAGCGTTCCAAACAGCCATCAGCCCACTCCCAGTGAACTTGCCCACCAATGACGAAATCGATGATGAAACGTTGATCATTACCGAAGCCGAAACTCGCGACATCACGGCTGATAGCAACATCGTCCTACCAAAACAAGAAAATCCTTATAAGGGGTTACGCGCTTTTGAAGAAGCCGATGCCAATCAATTCTTTGGGCGCAAAAATACGATTGGCAAACTTCTGTCGCGCTTGCAGCAAGATGTTCCCTATAAAAACTTTTTGGCGTTGGTGGGGCCTAGTGGTAGTGGTAAATCAAGTGTCGTCAATGCAGGGCTCATCCCCCAATTGCGACAGGGCGCGATTGAAGGCTCTGACAACTGGTTTTATGTGGATATGGTACCCGGCAAACATCCCATAGAAAACTTAGCCTCGGCGCTTACCCGTGTTGCTGTCCATAATGCAGATAATCTAAGCGAGCAACTCTATGATGATACACGCGGCATCACCCGTGCGCTAAAACGCATCTTGCCCACAGACGACCAAACCAAATTATTTTTATTTATTAATCAATTTGAAGAAGTCTTTACACAAATGAGTAACGAGGCAGAACGCCAACACTTTTTGGAAAGCCTCCAAGTTGCTGCAAGTGAACCCAACAGTCGCTTGCGATTGATGATCACTTTACGGGCAGACTTTTATGACCGCCCCTTACTCTATGAACTATTTGGGCAAATGATGCAGGGACGCACCGAAGTGGTGTTACCCCTTTCAGCAGACGAACTGCGCGAAGCAATTGTTGCCCCCGCCGAACGCAGTCGTTTACATTTGGAACAAGCCCTCGTGAATACCATCATTGATGATGTGCGGCGCGAGTCTGGTGCGTTACCGTTGCTGCAATATGCCCTCACAGAACTCTATGAACGCCGTTTTGGCAACACCTTAACCCTCGAAGCCTATAATATGATTGGTGGCGTGTCGGGCGCACTGGTTCAACGGGCAGAGGATGTTTACAATCAACTAGAACTAGATGAAAAAGACCTAGCACGGCAAATTTTTATGCGGTTAGTCAGTATTGGGGATGGTACCGAAGACACACGCCGCCGCGCCGCTCGCAGCGAGTTATTAACCTTAACCAATAACCCTGATGATTTACAAAAAATATTAGAACGCTTTGGCAACTATCGCCTGTTAACCTTTGACCATGACCAAATCAACCGCACCCCAACGGTTGAGATTGCCCACGAAGCGCTGATACGGCGGTGGGTACGCTTTACACGATGGCTAGATGACAATCGTGAAGAATTGCAACTCCAACGGCGGATCGCTGTCCAAGCCCAAGAATGGAAAAACGCCGGCGAAGATCCAAGCTTTTTAGCCGTGGGGGTGCGGCTCCAACAATTTGAGCAGTGGTTTACTCACACACAATTGGGTATTAGTCTCATAGAGATGCAATATGTTACACAAAGCATCTACCGCCGTGAACGCTTAAAAGCGGAAGAAGCCGAACGCCAAGCACGTGAAGAAGCACTTGAAAAACGCTCCCAAGATCGGTTACGCGCCTTATTAACGGTGATGTTCATCGCTGTGATTATTGCTGGTGGGTTAGCCACCTATGCCGCCTTGCAAAACCAAGAAGCCCGCGAAAATGCGGAAGAAGCTGCCTTTAATGCCGAACGAGCCGAAGCTAACGCTCAGCAAGCCGAGGCCAACGCCCAACAGGCCGAAGCGAATGCCGAAGCGGCTGAAGCAAGCTCTAACCAAGCCCAAAGCCTGGCATGGGCATCAGCCGCACAATTGGTATTAGGGGACAACAATACCGATTTAGCGATTGCCCTAAGCCTGCAAGCGACCACTCGCAATGTAAGCCCTTCACCAGAAGCCCAGCGCGCCCTTGCGGCAGCGGCGTATAACCCCGGCACACGCACGGTTTTCACCGGACATGCTGGTGATATATGGGATATGATCATTAGCCCTGATGAAACCAGAGCTATCACCAGTAGTTTGGATGGCACCGTCATCGTGTGGGATATTGAAACTGGCGAAATGCTGCGTGTTTTTGAAGAACATACCGCCCCTGTACGCGCGGTTGCCATTGATCCAAGCGGCACAATGGTGCTGACGGGTGCGGACAACGGTCGCATTTTGCAATTTAATTTAACCAACACAACGATCCGCGAATATGATAGTGTTCATTTGTCTCCCATTTACTCGATTGCTTTTACCCCGGGGGGGTCACAAGTTGCCACTGGGCACCTGAATGGCAACATTATTGTCTGGAACACGCGCTTCGGCACAAAAGAAGCGGAATGGGAAACCCCCAATGGCACCATCTGGTCGTTAAGCTATGGACGGCAAGGCACGTTGCTCTATTCGGGCAGTAATGATGGCACCATCGCCGAATGGAACAGTGAGGATGGTAGCTTTGTGAATCGGTATATCGGGCACAATGGCGCGGTACGCCATATTGCCATTAGCCCGACAGGACGCCAAATGCTCAGTACCTCAGTTGACCGTAGTATTTTATATTGGGATCTGCGAACGGGTATCTTTTTACGGGAATTAGTGGGGCACACCGAAGGCGTTTATACCGTGGACTTCACCCCCGATGGGGCAAGCGCTTACAGCGGTGGGCAAGACTCTAGCATCATTCACTGGGAACTGGAAAGCGGCGCTATATTAAAACGCTTACAAGGGCACACGGGCGCGGTTTCAGGCCTATATTATCTACCAGAAGGCCAACGGTTGATCTCATCCTCGTTTGATAATAGCATCCGTATATGGGACACCTTACACGGCTTACAGATCAATGAATTTAGCGCCCACCGTGATGAAGTCTATGCCGTTGCCTATAGCCCTGATGGTCGCTACATTGCCTCTGGTGGCGCGGACAACACCATCTATCTATGGGATGTTCGGGCAGGCGCGTTTGCGTTAAGAATGCAAGGTCATGCTGAAGATATTCAAGCCCTCGCCTTTACCCCTGACGGGCAAGCCATCATCAGTGGGGGGGATGATCGGATTTTACTGATGTTTGATGTTGCAACCGGTGATCTAATTCGCAACTTCCAAGGCATGAGCGACCGCGTGCGCGATCTGGCGATCAGTGGCGATGGGCGCTATGTGATTGCAGGCGGCAACAATAATCTTGCCATAATTTGGGATATTGAAACCGGCGAACAAGTGCAAGTATTGGAAGGTCATGAAAATTGGATTCGTGGGGTCGATATTAATGCGGATGGCACGCAAGCCCTCACTGGCTCAGCCGACACCACGATCATCTTATGGGATGTCGCCACAGGGGAGCCAATCCGCACCTTGCGCGGCCATGATGATTGGGTGTGGGATGTTGCATTTTCGTCTGTTGATGGCTTTGGCGTCTCGACTGGCTCCGACAGCTTATTAATCTACTGGGACTTAACCACCGGGCAGATCATTCGTCGTTTAGCGGGTCATACCGCGCCGATCTACGAAGTCAAATTAAGCCCTGATGGGCAAACGGCCATTACCGCTAGTGCTGACCAAACCGTGCGGGTTTGGGAACTGGAAACAGGTGCTGAACTCGGACGCCTAACGGGGCACACGAGCGCAGTTTATAGCATTGCCATTGAACCCTTCGGGCGCTTCATCGCATCGGCATCGGGTGATTTTAGCGTCCGCTATTGGGATACCCCCTTCTCTTTTAATAAGGTCATTGAATGGACATTCGCCAATCGCTATGTACGCGAACTCACCTGTGTTGAGCGTAGCGTTTACCGCGTAACCCCCCTGTGCCCAAATGGATAATGCGCAACACGCAAACAATCATGTAAACTTATCCCCACATGCAACACAAGCCGAATACTTCAATCATGAATAAGGAGCCAAAAATGAGATATATTGTTGTAGTGTTCGCACTCTTGAGCCTTGGCATTCTGCCACTTGCCGCCCAAGATGATGATATAGAACTTGAAACCTTTGAAAGTGCGGACAAATATTTCACCTTTGAATACCCCGCCGACTGGTTTGTCAATGAGCAGGCTGGGGCAGTCCTTCTAACGACATCAGATGAACTAATGGACAGCATTCTGGAAAACTTAGAAGTTCCTGTTCCTGACGATGATGATATGATCCTAACATGGCTCATCATGCCACATGATTTTTTGTCCTTGTTAGGGATAGGAATTGAAAGCGAAAGTCTGGATGATCTAACATTGGATTTTCTCAACTTTATGAATACAGAAACAGCAAACAATATCAATGAACCTGAAATCATTATCATCACATCGGAAACAGATGAAGATATAACCTATGAAATCGGGCAACTAACTTTTGCCAGTAGTGGGGATCGCGAAAGCATGGTGCTAACCTATCGGATTAATGAAGAAATTACTAGCTTTGTCATTGCTGCTGCAGCCCCAGCTAGCCTCACACAACACCAAACAACCATCTATAAAATGCTCATCAGCGCGGAATATACGGGTACGGTTGATGATCTGATTGCTAGTTTATCAGAATGATTATGAAAGCCAACGCGATGAAATCTATCATATTCTTGATCCTCATTAGCTTCATACCAATGCAAATATATGCATTAGCCCAAGGTGATGATGAAATCGAGTTAACAACCTTTGAAAGCGAAGACGAAAACTTCACCTTTGAATACCCCGCTGAATGGTTTGTCACCGAGGAAACTGGTGCTGCACAACTGGCCACCACACAAGCAATATATGAAGCCTTCCGTGATGGTGAAGATACCCCGTTGTTAGAAGCTGAAGAAATCTTGATGACATTCTTCATCATGCCAGATGAATTTTTGCAATTATTAGGCGCTGACGGTGAAACACTCGATGAATTAGCAAACGATATGCTGACCCTACTTAACGATCCAGATACGATTGAAATCACCAGCCCTGCTGAAATCATCACCTACCAACCAGATGAAGATGATGACACCGAGTATGAATTTGGTCAAATAATGATAATGGATCAACAACATGGCCTGATTATTGTCTATCCGATCACTGAAGACATCACAGGGTTTGCCATTGTTGCCACCACAGAAGATGGTATCGACACCCACTCAACCACGATTTATGACATGCTCATCAGTGCGGAATATACGGGTACGATTGAGGAATTAACCGAAACACTGCTTCAACAATAAACACTAACAAAAGACATAAGCCAAGGAGCCACCCTCAAAATGGCAAAAAAAACATTATTATTGATACTCATCACAATGATGGCATTGCCCATCATGACCCATGCGCAAGATGATGACATGGAACGCGAAATCTTTGAAAGCGAAGACGAGAATTTCACCTTTGAACACCCCGCCGAATGGCTCGTGAATGAGCTATCCGCAGCATTTATTATCACCAATTCAGAGGCGATCATGGATAGCATCATTGAGGGGGAAGACCCACCAGAACCAGAAAGCGGTGATCTGGTCATGACCTTGCTCATCATGCCTAGCGACTTTTTACCCCTGTTAGGTATCGAAGGTGAAACGCTTGATGAACTCGCCATGAGCTTATTAGATTTTACGAGTGCAGAAGCAGATACCATCACCACAGAACCTGACATCATCACGATAATAGCCGAAGACGATGATAACCTCACCTATGACATCGGATACCTCACATTTGTCAGTAGCGAAGGGGATGACGGGATGTTGGCAATTTATCGTATTAATGACGACATCACCGGCATAGCGATTGTAGCGGCTGTCCTTGATGAATTAGAGCAACACCAAGCCACAATTTATGATATGCTCATAAGCGCGAACTATGATGGCACAGTTGATGATCTGATCGCCACATTATCGCAATAACACACATTGTATATCTAGGAAAGATTTTCCCTATGTTAAAAAAACTCAGTATGTTAATCCTCATTTTGGCGATGATGGTTCCTACCCTAGCCCTTGCCCAAGATGATGACGACGCCGAAATCCCCGAAGGCTATCTTGAAGCCGCCACCGAGGAAGAAGAATTTACCTTTCTGCTGCCAGAAGACTGGATTATAGAACAAGAATTTGGGCAACTCATTGTGTTCTCTAATGAATCCATTCAAGAAAAATATGATGAAGACAGTGTAGAAGTAGAAGATGGTGAACTGTTAGGGCAAGTCAGTTTCATAAGTAGTGAATTTTTGGGGCTCCTTGACGTTGAAGCGGGCGACCTTGAAGGTATCGCAATGGCATTTTCAGAATTTTTCACGGGTGAAGGTGAAGATGATGAGTTCGAAATGGGTGAACTGTTTGAAGTCACCGATGAAGATGATGAAGATGTTATCCGCTACGTTGTACTCCCCCTTAGCACTGGCATGTGGGATGGCGGCTTATTTGTCCGTCAAGGCATTGATGGCGCAGGCGAACCGCTCTATATGTTGATGATCGCCGCCGGACCTTCTGGTGAATTTGAAACCACACAAGAAACCCTTGAAGTGTTCTTTGAATCCATCGAAACCCCGCTTACCGCCGCCGAACTTGAAGGCTAACAGGATCACACCAAACCGCAGGGGGTTCCTGCGGTTTCCCCAATACAAGACCAACTATATCCATATCATATACATAAAGGACAATAATCTCATGAGCGACCAACCACTAGATTGGGGCACATTGTCCCTCAGTTTGAATGTAAAAGACCTCGTTGCCTCGCGTGATTTTTACCTTAAGCTGGGCTTTGAAAAACATGATGGTAACGAAGCTGACAACTGGCTCATCATGAAACATGGTGACACCCATATTGGGTTGTTCCAAGGGATGTTTGACGACAACCTGATCACGTTCCATCCAAAAGATGTTCGTAGCCTACAAAAACATATTAAAGCGCAAGGCATCACTCTAGATCTAGAAGTCCCTGATGAAGATGGCTCAGGTGCAGGGCATTTTTCCCTCAAAGACCCTGATGGCAATCTGATTTATGTCGAGCAGTTTTGATCAGCCAACAACCTTGTTAGCCCGTCGTATTCACACACGGCGCGGGGATGGGCGGCGCGTAGCGTCGGTCATCAGTCGCGCCGTGTTGGGCGGGTGATGTCTAAGCGCCCGCTACGCGACTCGCTTAGACATCACCCGCCCCCCGTCAAACTTGACAATTTCATGAGCGTGCTAAAATCTTTGCAAAAGAACCTATTTTCAGAGAAGGTATTGCTGATGGACACCCTACAACTATTAAATGATCCAACCCAACAATTACTACAATATATTGATACCATTCATCAAAAAACGGGGGATACTTTTGAAGCCGCCACCGAAATGATGCGGCTGCTTGGCGCACACTCCCGCAATGGCGCTACCGAGATTGTATTTTGGACACCCGAACTTACGGAACAAAACATCCCCACCGAAAACACCTATCTTGAAGTCTTTACCCCACCTACCAATTTTGACATCACCAACCCTGATCCCGAAACCCAATTCACGCGCCGCACCGTGCAACTCGTCCAAACGGGGGATTATTATGCGGGGGTGGTGAGTGGCATGACCGCAGGCAGCAAAACCCAAATTGGTGACTTTTATTGGCTACGCTATCGAGATCACAATGGGGAGTGGCAACGCATTATTGACTATCTCGCCTACTCGGTTCCATTTGGTGTGTTTGCTCCTGCTGAATATTATGACATCCAGACAATGCTAAACAATCGGCAAGACACCGATCACTATCACCATGCACTCAATGCGGAATCCGAAGCTCACCGTGATGATGACACCCCCCGTGTTTTACCACCCGTGAATATGATGGAAGTCCACATAGGCACCGCATCCAAAGAAGGCACCATTGCAGGGCTGACGGCTATTTATCGCACTATTGCAGACAAAATCAACACAGACACCCCTCTTGAACCATGGGAACGAAACTACATTGGCTACGATGCCATCCAACTAATGCCCATTGAACCACCCATTGAACACGAAGCAGGCCCCCCATTTTGGGAGTTTAACGATTGGTCACCCGATGCGCACAGCGTTACCGTGACTCTCCGCCCTCACGACATCACTAATTGGGGCTATGATGTGATGATCGCCGCCTCGCCTGCGGTCAACCCTGCGATTCTCAGCACCAAACGCCCTGACGAACTCCTTGAGCTTTTTGAGGTGCTGCACAATTTTCCAGAAAAACCGATCCGAATTGTGTTCGATATTGTCTATGGGCATACCGACAATCAAGCCGTAGGGCTCCTAAACCATCATATCTTGGCAGGAGCCAACATGTACGGGCAAAATCTAAACTATGCCCATCCCGTAACCCGTGCCTTGTTGCTGGAAATGCAACGCCGTAAACATGATTACGGTGTGGATGGCGTCCGTGTAGATGGCGCACAAGACTTTAAATGGTGGGAAGCCGATACCGACCTGCTCCACCATGATGATGATTACCTGCGTGAGATGAACGACATTGTGCAAAATGTGGCGGGGGTACGCTACCGCCCATGGATGATTTTTGAGGACGGACGCCCGTGGCCGCGTGATGATTGGGAACTGTCCAGCACCTACCGCGAAGTCACCAAGCTATACCCCAATGTATGGCAATGGGGGCCGCTCACCTTTGCGCACAATACACCGTTCTTATTCACCTTTTGGATCAGCAAATGGTGGCGCATCCGTGAGATGCTAGATTATGGCGAAATGTGGATCACAGGCTGTGCCAACCATGACACCCTACGCCGAGGAACCCAAGTACCCACCAACGCCCGCATTAACACTTATCTCGGCGAAACACTCGATTCAATCATGCGCAACGCATATGATAATATGGCGGCTAAGTTATTTGACTATGCCATCATGCCCGGCATCCCGATGGACTTTTTAAACGCCAATCTCCGCGCCCCGTGGGGGTTCATCCGTAACACGGATGATAAATATGGCGTCAAGGTTGTCTCAGAAGAAGCCAACTTTGCCGAATGGGTCATCACAGAAGCAACCTACAGCAATCCTGAAAACTTCCAACGCCTCAAAGAAAACTGGAACTTCGATCATATCGACGAGGTACGCCGCTTTTTGCACCTGCTGGATCACCTTGTCCAAGCCACCGACTATAACCTACAATCGATTGCTGATATGCTCAACGCAACCACCCCACCACTACCCAGCACAGCGTATACCCCCGACCGCCTCAAAGCCTTTGCCCGTGATTGGATGGATGACGCTTACGCCTATTGCAATGTTACGCACTACTACGAGCGCCTTGACCCCGACCGCCAAACATTCGACAGCGCCGTGCGCGAGTTCCGCCGCCAGCGCCCGTGGTTGTTACAAAATATCACCGATAATGATGTGATCGATTATCTGCACCCTACCGAAGGCAGCATTACCTTTTATGGGTTCCGCACCGCCCCCGACAGCAGCGAACAGATTTTATTTATTGCTAACATGGAAGGCGCACCGCGCACCGTTGTCCCTGCCGATTTACCGATCCCTAACTTGCCATTGGATGGTTGGCAACCTGCCCTTGTCACCCCTGTCGTCCGCGCAGACAGCATTCAAGACACCATCACCTTGCATGATAGCCAAGCGGTGGTTTTTGTGCGGCAACCGTAAGCCTTATATTTTCTTGGTGGGTGGGGTTTCCGCTTGGCTCAAACCCACCCCTACCGTACATACCACCACCGAAAATCATTAAACGTTACTCACCGTCTATAAAACCTTGCTCCAAGATCCACTCACATAAGGTTTCACCCATCAAGGCATACCCATCGGCGTTAAAATGTGCATCATGTTCCCAATACAGAGAGGTGTCATCTGGTATGGTGTTGTAATACGCATCCACATTATTTTTTAGGTTTAGCACAGGAATATCATCAGCTTGCAGCACTTGCTCAAGTTCCGCATGGAGAATGTCAAAATCAAGATCACTTGTAGCAACCTCTAGGCGATCGGGTTCTAACATTGCCCAATTCGGGATCAGCATCACCCCGAACAGCGCACCATCTGCCAAAACATCTTGTGAAAACTGACGTAACAACGCCGTGTTGATCGCCCATGCTTGCGGAATGTTATCCGGCAATGTGGGATCAAATAGACGTGTATCAGGAACTTGCAAGCGGGCAGCCTGTTGCAGATCTTGATTGATACGGATCGCACGCAGCACCGCAAATGTTCGCAGGTTTAATCCATCCGCAAAATAATCTATCAGATCGCGTTTCGGGGTAATGTATTCAGGGATAATTTCACCTTGCGGAGACAGCGAAAACCGATAATAGCTTTGCCCCACCGTGCCAAGCTCACCCAAGTTATCCCATATATCATTCACCGGGTAATGCGCAAAAATGACAACATCCGGTTGCAGCTTAACGCCTTCATGTTGGTAAAACAACCACCGATGCCCCGTACCATTGGCGCTAATACCACCATTAATCACTTCCACAGGACGATCCGTGGCATCTCGTAAACAAGTTTGCGCCACTTGAGTGGGGGTTTGCGTGAGTGGGACTTGCAACGCCTCGGTGAAAGAATCCCCAAGAACCAGAATCCGCAAAGCATCGCTCTCTAGGGCGCGATCTTCATCATGGAATCCCAAATTGTTGATCTGAATATCGGTTTCAAATTCTGCGGCGGTATTTGTCCATACAAAACTAGCGTTGGGACGATAGATATGCCCAAAATTTTCATTGGTCTGCAAATTATCAACCACATTCAGTTGTGCCCCAATAGCGCTACTGGGTGGGAAGCTGTAAACCCGCAACAAAATTTCGAGCAACAGCAAGGCAAATCCAATCCCAACCCCAACCCCAAAATATAAGCGTAACGGCAGTTGAAAGGTTTCAGGCTTGCTGAGTCCAACTAAAAACAAAAGGTTGAGGGTCAGCAATACAAGCAATGGGAACAATAGTTGCAACAGTTGCAAAGCATAGCTAGCCAACACATACCACCCAATGACAGCCACCCCAAACCAGACAACATGTAACCACACAGATACACCTAAGGTCGACAAAATCTTGCTATAGCGCCCCCACACCAAACGATGTTGCGCCACAAATGTGATCACCATCAGGGCACAAAATGCAACAAACGGCAGGGTGCGATCAAGCTCTGAAAGGCCATCAATAAGCAAACGCAAGGCACTCAAAGCCGCCAGTATCGATATGCTAAGTGTTGCGATGCGGAGAGTAACAGGAGACATAAAATTATCCGAAAGAATTTTGTTATGCCCGATTTTAGGATAGCGCTCAATAAATGGGAATAGGTGATACAAGTTCGCCCCCGCCCTAATAACTGCATACGATAAGCTTACGACATATCATGATCCAAATCCGCATCTGGGCAAAACCCCAAAAATACCCCACAATACCCTTATTCAACACACTATTAACGTGAGTTCGGGATAAACGCTTTCAAGTGTATTGCTCTCAGGGCTTCGCCCTAAAACGCACGAACTTTGAAAAGTTCGACCAAACGTTTAAAGTTCCCTTCGATTTTTGCCTAAAGAATCGCGGGGAACGGGGCAGAACCCCGAAAATAAGTGTATTTCATTGTGTGTTTTGGGCAAGCAAATGAGGCGTTTCTTAAACCGAATTGACGTTATTATGATTATGAAGGAGCTATCGCACATGGTCATCCGAATCGTTCGATCATCATTGCTGGTTATTCTGGTAGTAGCGGGTGGCGTAATCATCACCACTGCCCAAGAGCCTATCGAAACAGGGGATGTCCCTATCTTGATCCCTGAAGTCATCGCTACCTATCCCCATAGCCCTGAAGCATACACGCAAGGGTTGTTGCTCTATGAGGGAGAATTTTACGAAAGCACAGGACGGTATGGCTCATCCAGTGTTCGTCGGGTAGACCCTGAAACGGGCGAAGTCCTCCAAATCACACGGCTCCGCGATGACATTTTTGGCGAGGGCTTGGCACGCATTGACGATTTGCTCTATCAAATCACATGGCGCGAACAAGTGGCCATCGTCTTTGACCGCGAAACCTTAGAACCGGTTGAAATCTTTGAATATGAGGGTGAAGGCTGGGGCTTATGCTACGATGGAGACGTTCTGTGGATGAGTAACGGTAGTGATACTATTGTCAGCCGTGATCCCGAAACATTTGCCATTATCGACGAAATCCCCATCACCTTGGCCGATGAACCGATTGATAACCTCAATGAGTTGGAATGTGTCGGCGACACCATCTATTCCAATGTCTGGATGACAGATTTGATCGTACAAATTGACAAAACCACTGGTGATGTCATCACCGTGATTGATGCGTACAACCTATGGACACCAGAGGAACATGAGGCTATTTTGGCGGCAGACAGTGGCGCCGTGCTGAATGGAATCGCTTATGATGCAGAAAATGAGGTCTTTTTCATCACTGGCAAATTATGGGACACCATGTTTGAAGTTCGCTTTGTGGAACCCGATACCGAATAAGATACCCCATGAGCAAACAGATTGCCCTTGCAGGGACTATCATCACCCTAGCCAGTTATTGGGTCAGTGTGTTACTAGGGACATTTATCAGCGCTAACGCGGTGTCAATGGACACAGAATCCCCAATCATTTTATTAGGGACACTAATGCTATTGATCGGCAGCTTAATTTATACCCAGTGGCTCCCCCCCCCTACATCCCAAACCCATGCCCCCACCCACCAAAACCTGCAAGCGGAATGGCGGGCTATTCGCAACAGTCTCCCCCCTGTAGTGGCAATTAGCAGCCTTGTATTTTTGTTTCATGTAGTTGTCTGGGGCGTCAATTATGCGGGTGATGGTGGCAGCTTCTTAATCCACTATCTGCAACTCAATGACGCAGATCCAGCATATTACAATTTACAAGTTTATTGGCCGCCCTTAACTGGTTTGGTGTATGGTTTGCCCCTATCAACAGGTAGCATTTGGCCAGTTGTGTTGATTCAATATCTGCTCCATGCCCTCGCCACAATCGGCATCTATTGGGCAATGTACCCGTTTGGGCGCACCCTTCAATATATGGTCATTATTTTTTGGTGGTTCACCATCCCGCTACAGCAATACTTTCATCTGATTGGTGCCGATGCTTTAATGGTGGCAACCATCATTTTTTGGGTATGGAGTGTGCGGATTGCTTACACCTACCCACAACACCAACGTTATTGGCTGTTGTTAGGCGCTAGCATCGGGCTAAATGCGCTGGTACGCGGCGCGAATGTCTTACTACTGGTTAGTTTTGCCCCCGCCCTGTTGATGGCAATCCCTTGGTCAAAAAAAATACAATCTGGGTTACTTACCATTGCCGGCGTAGCCTTCTTCTTAATTCCATTAGTCATCTATAACGGTGTACGCTATGATGTCTACCGCACTGCACGCGGCAGCAATACCATTTTATTCTCGGCATCTTATATCCCTGAATCCATTGTTGAGCCAAGTAATGGCGACGCTAGCCAAAAACTGGCAACCCTAATTGAAACCAACATCTTAACCACTGATCTCTATCAAGGCGTGACCCTAGAGCAGTTTTTAACCACGCCCTCCAGCCGCACATGGGACGATACCCTTAGCATGGTTGATCGCGTTGAAGGCTGGGATAGTGAATATGCGTTACTCCAGTCCGTTGGTCTTGAAGCGATCCAAGCCCACCCAATTGAGTTTATACGCATCAATGGCACCGAAACCGCCTTTCTGCTGATTGGCAAATTTCCGCTTAATGATGATGGCGCGACCTCACGCGAGCCGATCACCTTTGTGGTGCAAGGCGTGTACAGCTCATTTTTAACCAGCCACCCCAACAACCAACTCCCTGACCCAAATACCATACAAGCAATGCAAACCCAATTAGCCGATTTTAGCGCCCCCATTAACACCTTAAATGGCAATGCTTTCTTACAAGATACACTCAGTTCACAGTGGAATCGCTGGGGGTGGCATCCCGTGGTGGCATGGATCACAATTTTGTTAGTGGTGTGGCAAAGCTCATGGCCAGAGCGGCGCACATGGTTAGCCTTATTGCTTGGCACAGTCGCGATCACAACCGTTTCGGCATTGGTGATCGCCCAATTGCGCTACCGCCTACCCTTCGATACAGTCTACATCATCATGTTGGCAATTGGCCTACACCGCCTAATCCAACGCCAACCCTTAAAGCCTTCACTTGCGTCACACACCAACTCGGCATAACATTAAAGGCGGCACAATGGCATCAAAAATTAAGTTCAACGATTGAGGCAAAACGATGACTACTCCCTATCATGGCAAAGTTGCTCTGTGGCATTGGAAAGGCGACTCCCTAGTCGAAGACACCATTGAAGACGTGGTGCGGTCGCTACGCACATGGGCCCCCCACGTTAAACAAGTCTTTGTCAAAACAACCGACGGCTCCGAATGGATGGCGACTTATGACAAAAGCCCCGAACTCCGCATCAGTGGCACAGAAGCCATTAAACGCTGGGTGGATGTCTTAGAAGCCAATGATATGGAATTCCATGCGTGGTGTGTGCCAAAAGGGGAAAATCTCGTTGCAGAAACCGATTTGATCATTGCCACGTGTAACACCCCCGGTGTACGCAGCATGATCCTTGATGTTGAACCCTATAGCGGTTTTTGGCAAGGTACCAAAGAGGAAGTCCGCCCCTATATGACCCGCATCCGTCGCGGCATTGGCGGCGCGTTCCACCTTGGTATGAGTACCGACCCGCGCAGCCATCGCTTTGATGACATTTTCCCCTACGAATGGAAACCGTTTGTCAACAGTATTCACCCCCAATGCTATTGGGCATTATTTGGACGCCCCGTTAAAGAAGTTATGCAAGAAGTTTACAGCACATGGAGCCCGTATGGCTTGCCCATCATCCCTGTCTTACAGGCCTTTTCAGTGGATGGAGACGCCATCAGCACCGCTCGTCAAAACGTGATTGAAGATCATGGCGCACAGGGGGTTAGTTATTGGCGTATGGGCACCATCGGCGCATCGCAATATCTGGCGATTAACCAGCCCATGCCTGTTGAAGATGATGGCGGTACAGGTAACGACACCCCCCCTGACGAAGACGACGTTCGCTATGGGGATGAAATTGTGATCACCCCTTACACTGCCGGGTATACCACAGGCATACATGGCGATGCCGAAATCAAAACCTTTAACGGCACATGGGGCTGGAAGGTCGATTATAAAGCGACCGAGGTTAAAACATCAAAAATGTGGGCGCGGTGGGTTCCCAATATTACGCGTTCAGGCTTTTATGAAGTGTCTGTTTTTGTCCCTGCCCGCCATGCTAGCACCAAAAACGCCCGCTACAAATTACATGGCGTAAAAGGCACAGATGGCGAATTACAAATCAACATCCCGCAAGCATCCTATTATAATTTATGGGTTCCCTTGGGCATCTTTGAATTTGACGCCAATAACCCCCATGCCGGGATCATCTTTCTAAATGACCTCACTGGCGAAAGCGGAAAATCAATCACCTTTGACGCGGTGCGCTATCGTGAGTTAATCGGGGATCCCAATGATCAACGCTATCTTTCCGATGGCTATGATCCACCCATTGGCACCCGCTCCGAGCGTGAATCATCAGAAGTCTGGCCGGGCTACTGGATTGATGTAACAGGCTATGGTGTGCGCTACTTCCGAGGCACACCTGCCGAAGCCTACCATACAGGCGCAGATCTCAACCTAAACCAACCCTATTTTGACGCTGACCGCGATGCCCCCGTCTATTCTGTTTCGAGCGGCACAGTAACCTTTAGCGGACGGATGCCCGGCTGGGGATGGTTGATCATTGTGCGGCATGACCCGCTTGCTTCAACTGGGCAAACCACTTATGCGCGTTATGCTCATGTGAACGAAGCGCGGGTTGTGGTTGGGGATCGCGTGGTACGGGGACAACAGATCGCAAAAGTGGGGAATGCTGATGGTAACTTTGCTTACCATTTACACTTTGACATGAGCCCAACCACCATTTTGGAACGTTCCCCCGGACACTGGCCTAAACTCAACTTGAATGAGGTACTTGCCCAATATATTGATCCGCGTGAGTTCATTGACAAGAATCGCCCACGCCGCTAATAGGTGGGTTGAACCACCCCTCCCCTGAATTCGTGGAAGGTGGCGGAAACGCCGCCCGAGGGGGTTCTTTTCGTAAACATTATGAGATTAGGAAGTTTAACGACGGGCAAGCATCATATACCGTCCGTGAGTGACATTAAACCATGACCACAATAAGCACCTTAATTGAAAACCACATCCACCGCTATCCAGAACTACAGGTTCCTGATGTATACCGTCTGCTGCATCAGGCAACCTGTGGTGCATCTCATGCCATCACCAACAAAAAATCGACTCGTGAATGGCTGGAACATGAACTCGACACCCCACCCCCTGAGAGCGCCCCACCATTATTAGAGCCAATCGCCAATGGGTGGGTACGCTTATATTTACATCCATACAAAGCCTTCGGTGGCGAGATAAAGCCATTACTCACCGCGATCCTCAAAACCGAAAAAATCACCCCCATCAATGATCAACAACGCCAACAAATGGACACCTATTGGCAAACCTTTTTAGACTTGGTTACCAATAACACGGACTATCAAACCCGTTTTGAGCCACAAGAAATCCGCTTGTTTGGGCGCATTTATGCTGAGGATGGCTATCCAACGGCGCAACACTCCCGCGAGTATTACACAGCCTACAAACCCAGCTACCGCGTGCTACGCCAAACAGATGCTGAAGCCCTGCTCACGAGCCAAAATATTAAGGCTGAGATGGGAACGTTATGATTGAATGCCGAATAAAATAATCAGTTAATCTGGTTGATCGAGCAGCGAAATCTTCTCAAGCAATTTTAGATCATCAAATGATACTGATATTTGCTGACTATCTTTTAAGAGGATAAACGCCTTTTCAGTTTCATCGAGATGCATAGTGAGTGTCGTGGTCAATTTAGGAAGGAATGAATTAATTGGGTGTATTGATAAATAGATATCTCTAATATCGCGGTCAGAATTTTGCTTGTAGTTGACTATATCAATCACATGCTTATCTTTAAACCTGAGTGCATAACCAGAATTTTGGAGTCTCAGCAATTCAGACAGTAAATCATTCCACATAAGCGTTGGCACATGTGATTTTAATTTATATAAGTTCAGTACCGCATTTGTTGCCTGCTCTAGGCTTGATGGGAAATCCAAAAAAATGGTAGTCTGTTCAGCTATAATATATGAATGCCAAAACCAACCTTCCAGACTTATACCAAACTCGAATTTAGGCTTTCCAACTAGTGTTGTTCGCCGACGTGATACACGAATGCCAGCATTTTTAAGTCGTTTGGCAGCATCATCCATTTTAATTGTTAGACAAGTACCGTTTTCATCAACAATAAATTCTGGAGGTAGTTTTTTCCAGTTATTACGCCTATCACGCAACTTCCACCAATCCCAAACATTTTTTGTTTTTGTAACTTGACCCGCTTGAATCCTAATTAAATGAACCCTCAGAAACACATTCCCATATCCATGATGCCCATCATGCAACATTGGTCCAGCAGGCAGTAACAATGTACCAGAGTACCAATCAGCAAATAAAGGGTCTCCACCAAGAAGTTCATAGCGACCGATTATATGACGAAGAAATAACTTCTTATGCTTAATCTCCCAAGTCCCTATATAACGTCGCCCACAGGCAGTCGTATATACATACCGACCAACACTCGACCTGAATTCAGTTCTATAATCTCGCTCTTTCCACGAATGTACATATTTTATTTTTGGGTGATCTCTGGGTATCTTAGGAGATGAAAAAGACTGCAATGTGCCAGTGGGCGCAAATCTATACATAATTCCGCGCTCTTTGCCCTTGTAGATTAATCTTTCGCGTATTTGCCTCGTCATTGATCATTATTCTCTACTTTACGCATCCATGCCCCAGAGTTAGTCCCCTTGGCAAACCATAAAAGTCATCAATTCACACTGAGCGTTTCATAGGTAACAACGCCATCATATTTTGACAATAAACCGCTATCCCAATCGAATCCAGGCGAAAGCGTGAGTTGCCCTTGTGTTTTTAGTGCATACACAAAATCCTCCCTATAAATGGCAAGATCCGTAATATCGTCATGTAAAGCAAAATATAAGCCTGTATTCAATACTCCATCGCGCAAGTCTTTAAAATTAACAGGCGTTTTATTAACCAGTTGAAAATAAAACTCGAAATTGACCTTTATATTAAAGTTTTCATCAAGAATATGTCGCATACGGAGCGATGAATCTCTAGGGTACACACCAACAATAATATACTCTGGATATTTGTTTACGGATTTAATGAGAGTCTTCAACTCATCTAGGCTTAAACTTGTCACCATCCCACAATTAAATTCCATCTATTATCTCCACATTAGATTTATATATCTGTTAGAGCAGCGACAGTAAATACTCACGCATCCATGCCCCAGACTTCAATATCTTGGCTAGACCCCACCGGGAAGCGTTGCCCGATCAAGAACCAAAACGCATAATTCAGCAATAATGCCCCATATAGCGCCCAATGATTCGCCAGATCATAGCCTCGGAAAGCCGCAAAGCGTTCCATCAGCAACGCACAAAAGATCATAAACACCGCCGTGATAATCCGACGGTTGTTTTCGGCGCGTTGAATACCCAACAGCAACAAACTATACATGCCCAACAGCAAAGCAAATCCACCACTATCATCAAGACGTAAGGGTTCAGTAAATAAGGTGATCACCAACAATAGCCCCCCCCCAAAGACAGCCGCCAACCGAATCAGCAACCATACAGCATACGAGCGCCGCTTTTTGGTGTAGGCTTTGAGCGCCTCATCATAATCTTCAACCTCATCTTCGTCGGGTTCTGTGGGTGCGGTGGGCATCCAAAACAGCGCCGTAAAAAATACAAAGCTTAAAAATCCTAATGACATGGGTTCGCTCACTACTTTCTCATCATATTCTGATGAGATTATAGCTTGTTTGGCACGAACGACCATGTATGATAAAAACCAAGCATTGATAATCAAGGAAAATACATAACATGGATATTTTAAAACTCATTCAATCCCTTGCAGAATCAGACGACATTAAAAACCTGCTGAGCGAAAATCTGGAAAATATCGATCTGGAGCAGATCATAACACTGGCTGGCGAAAATGGATTCGACATCAGTGAGTTAGCTCCTGAAGATCTGCAAAATGCAATTGCGATGTTCCAAGACTTGAATGAAGGCGACATCGGCGGCATGATTAGCAATCTCTTTGGTGGGGGCAACTAATTCATGCGACGCTACATCATGTTAATGAGTAGCCTCTTTTTGATTGCGGTATTGGGTGCAGCCAGCGCCCAATCCGATACTCAATACGCCTATACCTATCAACAATCGGACGGTAATCGCATCGTTGAAGGGTCGGGCAATTTCCCGACTGTTGAAAGCTATGTCACACAACTCAGCAGTGGCACACCGCTATGGATTGTGGGCACAGCAACCGATAACGGGTATCAATTTGTGGTGACCACCCAAAGCGGCGGACTAGAGATTTTTGATTACGACACCGTTGACCAAACCCTTAGCCCCATGCTTGATGAAGCGGGGTTGTTCTGGGCGGGTCGCCCGCCGCTACTCGCCCAAACCGGTGAGAACATCGATCTGATCATCGGCACAGAATCCAGCAGCTCGCTTAGCCATCCCGTACCAACTGCCAATGGCTATTGGTTGGAAATCCTCAATACGGGCGACCTCGCCTTGACGGATGGAACCCGCATCTTGCAACAACTACCGCTTGGCATCCAAGCTGATGCGCGAATTGTCGATGATGGTAGCGGCGAACGCTTTGCGGTTTACACCAACGCCACCAACCAACGCTACGTACATGATATTATGGGGGATGATCTGGAAGGTGCGAGTCTGGTCATGTTTTCGGTTTTGAATGACGACCTGCAACCCTACGCCACCGTTAACCTCGACAATGATGATATTTTTGAGGGACTCTCCCCCATATGGGCAGATGTAGACGGCAACGGCATTCAAGATGTGATCACCACCATCAGCAACGGCACACTGGGCGCTCAGGTGGTTGTCTTTAACCAAGAAGGGCAACGTATTGCCGAAGGCCCCCCCATTGGGCGCGGTTTCCGATGGCGGCATCAATTGGCGTGGGGTGCGTTTGGCGACAATGGCGAAATCGGCATGATCGAAGTCTTAACCCCGCATATTGGCGGGCGCTTAGGCTTTTTTGTCTATGAAGATGGGCAATTGGTGCGCACGGCGGCCACTGATGGGTATACCTCACACATCATCAATTCGCGCAATTTGGATATGGCAACCGCTGGCGACTTTAACGGCGATGGTCAATTAGAAATTGTGCTACCCAATCAGCAGCGTGATCGCTTGGTGGGTCTGCAAATTGAAGGCGATCAGTTTATCGAGGTCTGGTCGTTTGATCTAGAGGGTCAAGTCATCAGCAATGTGTTTGCGATTGATAGCCAAGCGTTAGCCGTGGGGACAACATCCGATCTTTGGTATCTGTGGGTGAGTGAGTAGTCGCACACGATAAATAATCATATTTTTCATAACATCGTAGCGGCGGGTTTGAAGATTCATAAAATAAATGAGTAACCAAGGTATCGAATACAATGAACATCATGTAGGGGCGTCCTACAGGGCGCCCAATTTTGACATGATTCGTAACATTGGGGGCGCTGTAGCACCCCCCTACACAAACCATTCGTATTTGGGGGTTATTCAATTAAATTTTCAAATATCAACAAACCTGCCTCTACGCTGTCACAAACCCATTTCATTAAACAATTAACTGGCAAGACTGCATGACAGAGGAATCTACAATGCCCTATAAAATTATGGTGCTCATCATCACACTCAGTGGCCTATTGCTGGCCTGTAGCGCTGAAGAAGCCCCCCTCGAACCCACCGCCCCACCAACCCTGACAGCGCAACAAATCGAGGGCGAAGCACTGTTCCGTGAAAATTGTGCTAGTTGCCATGCTGTATTCGGTGATCGCAAAATCATCGGGCCATCCTTGGCGGGGATTGCTACCCTTGCCGCCACCCGCATTGATGGCATGGATGCCGAAACCTATCTCTATCAATCTATTGTTGAACCAGATGAATATCTGGTGGAAGGTTACGCGATTGGGTCAATGCAGCAAAACTTCGCTACGGAAGTCACTGAACAAGGCATCACCGACATCATTGCTTATTTAATGACGTTGGGCTAAACCACGCCATGAAAGCCTTTTACACTGATATTTTTGTGTTGCCACTCCCTGACGGGCATCGCTTCCCAATGGAAAAATATCGGTTGTTACGTGAATACGTCCAAGCGGAGATCGTCGCCCCTGACGATCTCTTGCTGCCCCCTGCCGCAACCGATGCCCAATTGCGCCTCGCCCACACTGACCGCTATCTTGAGGCTGTGATCAATGGCACACTGACCAAAAAGGAAATTCGGAAAATTGGCTTTCCGTGGTCAGATGGTATGGTTGAACGCTCACGACGGTCTACGGGGGCAACCATTGCCGCCTGTCGGGCGGCGCTAGCCGATAACAGCATGGCGATCAATTTGGCAGGGGGTACGCATCATGCTTATGCGGATAGTGGCGGCGGCTACTGTGTGTTTAATGATGCGGTGGTTGCATTGCGCACCATGCAAGCTGAACACCGTATTCGGCGCGGTGTGGTGATCGATTGTGATGTACATCATGGGGATGGCACGGCCTCACTCTGTGCGGAGGATGACAGCATTTTCACCTTTAGCATTCATGGCGCTAAGAACTATCCCTTTAACAAGCCGCCTAGCGATCTGGATATTGGGTTAGCTGATGGTGCATCCGATGATGAATATCTGGACAAGCTGCGAGAAGGGCTATGGTATAGTCTGAGCCGCGCAGGTGCCGAGATCGCGATCTATCTGGCCGGTGCTGATCCCTTTGTAGGGGATACACTGGGACGGTTGAGCGTTTCTAAACACGGCTTAAAACAACGGGATCAACTGGTGTTAGCCAGCTGTCAGCAAGCAGGCATCCCCGTTGCAGTGGTCATGGCGGGCGGCTATGCAAAGAATGTGCAAGATACCGTAGACATCCACATCCAAACCGTTCAAACTGCTTTTGAGTTGGGCAACATGCCTTAGTACAATAGTAAATTATGCAAGTTGTGATAATATGTAAGCATAGAACGGTACCCAAAGTTTTAACAGTATATTGATGTTATAACACATCCTATTTTTTAGGTTATATCCTCATGAAATTCAACATTTATATGATTGTTATCGCAATACTTTTATCGAACCTTGTGCCCACAACCACCGCCCAAACAGAAATAGATTGTCAAGCATACATGTCTATGGTTACGCAAGATTTAGACCGTATGTCTAGCCTGATCCCCAATGTCACTGAAGACAATCTGAATATCAGTTATGATGCCCTGATAGCACTCAGTCAGTCATACGAGAGGCTCTCACCACCTGACTGCGCTGAAGACCTACACCCACAGTTACAAAATTTGATCACCCAATATCTCATTTTGTTAAAAGTCTCAGTGGAAACCACCCGCTTTGTTGATCCGATACTGTTTGAACAGTTAACGACATCACAAGCCGCTATCGAGACACTAGAAATTGACATTGTGCAAGGCATCTCAGTTATTGCTGAAGAAAACGATCTCACCTTTGCTGGCGACATTTCCACCGCCAACGGGGATCGGCTCGACCCGATTCCGTTTGGTGATTACTACGAATTTGAGTATGGGTTATTTCGGATTACTGAAGTGATTTTTGACTATCAGCCACAAGGTAACCCCATTTTAGAAGATGGCTATCATGTTGTTGCGGTTTATGTCGAGTATGTCTGCATCAGAGAAAACACCGGTGCATGTGACAGTCTGGATGCTTTTTTGATGGAAGTTATATTACAAGGTAGTAATCGAAGCATCAGTATTTTTGACATTGACGCGGTCATTATTGATGAACCAACCTATATCTTAGATGACATCGCTGTAAACAACACTTTTGAGGGATACGAATATCTGTTTTACCCTGAGGGCACAGTCCCGATGCTGGCAAGGGGGTGGATAGGTAGTGAGCAAATTACATTTGATTTGAACGTTGAATAAAGCATCAGCAAAACCGATAAAGATTTTTAGCCATACATATACTGAGGTCAATCAATGGATGCAACGCCATCTCAAACCTTTGAACAATTTATCGCCTTACCGCAAAACCAAGACAAAGTATTTGAGTCGATCCAAGGAGCGGTGATCGAAGTACCATCAAATCCATATTCATCCCAAATTGCAGCCCGTATTGGCCGCTATGTAGATACCTTTGCAGATGAACATGATCTCGGTCATGTCACAGGTGAAGCAGGCGGTTACCAAGTCGGTGAGGACCGCTATGCGCCAGATGTAGCATTCATCAGTAAAGCAAAACAAGACAGCCTGCCCTACTACACAGGCTATAACCCAAACCCGCCTGATCTAGCCGTTGAAATCGTTAGCCCAACCGACAATCAACAACATCTTAGGCTCAAATTGTCCAATTATGCAGCAGTCGGTACGGTTGTGTGGGTGGTCTATCCGCCTGAAAAGCAAGTAGAGATTTACATTCCCGGCAAGGCGGCGACCGTCCTTGAAGTGGATGACACCCTAACAGGCGGCGAGGTTTTACCCGGATTTTCGATGCCCGTTGCCAAAATCTTCCCATGAATATTGTTGCCCGATACCGCCAACGCCGCGCCGTGATGCAAGAGATTTTGTCCCTTGACCCGGTTACGCAACATGAGCGCATTGTCTTTTTGACAGGGGCTTATCACTTCCCATTTACCAGCCAGCGATCCTTAGAATTTGCCTTGTTCCGCACCTTTGCCGTGCCGAGTATTTCACGGCTGCTCGCCGCCACGGGAACCTTCAAAGTGAACGGGCAAAAACGATATGATGACACCGCACTGCTCATCGCTGAAATTGCCGAGCATGGGTACGACAGCGAACGCGGCGCCGCCGCCCTCCAACGCATGAACGTTTTACATGGGCGTTACAAGATCAGCAATGATGATTATTTGTATGTTCTGGCGTCATTTGCATTTGAGGTCAAGCGCTGGAATCAATGGGTCGGGTGGCGCAAATCGACCCGCCATGAGGAACTCGCTAATTTCTATTTTTGGCGGCAAATTGGCATTCGGATGGGCATCCAAGATATTCCTGAAGAGATGGACGACTTTCAACGGTTTAAAGACGACTATGAGCGCGAACACTTTCGCTATGCAGACACCAATCACCAAATTGCGGAACAAACTATTCAAGTTTTTTTAAATTGGTTTCCACATCTGTTGAGTCCCATCATCCGACGCGGGATTTATACAGCCATGGATGAACCACTGGCCAAAGCTTTTGGCTATCCGCGCACCACATGGATCGAACGCCAAATATTTTATCTAGCCATGCGCGTGTTTAGCTGGATCGTGTGGATCATCCCACCGCGTGCTACGCCATTTTCATATACCCAACACCCCAACCGTAGTTACCCCGATGGATACACCATCAACGATCTAGGCGACTAATCCAACCGTTGCACAAAATCGACAAATTGTGCCCCATCTAAAATTGGTTTACCGTGCCCGAACAATACGGTTTTAGGGTTCAAAGCGGCCAGCTTACGCATGGATTCCCGATTTTTTTCAGAATCCATTGTGAAGATTTGCGGCGGTTCGGCTAACCCTGCCATCAAGGTCACAAAATCAATATTGCGCGCCACATCGCCTGTGATCAACGTGCGATCAGATTCCCGCCAAAATGACACATGTCCGGGTGAGTGTCCGGGGGTATCAACCACAACAAAATCGGCAACCCTATCACCTTCTTGTAACCCCTTCTCAACGGGATGCGCCGCCCCCGTCCAAAATCGATTTTGCGTGCGCGTGATCAGGTTATCTGGAATTTGCTGGCTCATGTCGCCACGTTCCATGGCATCAACTTCATGAATCGGACACCATAGCGGAATCTGCAATTCCTCACAAACGGTATGCGTTGCCCCTTGATGGTCTGGGTGGACATGCGTTAGCGCATGAGCCACAACAGAATGCCCGTTTAAAGCTTTTAATATCCGATTGTGATCCCGCTTGACCCCTGCATCAATTAGTACATCTCCCACTAAATACATATTGATTACATGATTGGGAAAACCAGAAATCTGATAAACACCGGTTACAATTTCTTGCATCATCACCCTCATTAAATACTTGTCTTGACGCTCGTTATGCGTTACAGTGACGCATACTGACAACAAACACGCATAAGGGCAATGATGAACTTTTTTGTAATAACGCTTATGCGTCATAAATCGCCAAAGTGGTGCAGAAAATGAGGATATAAAATGGATAGACGCATCAAACGAACCCGCCGATTGCTGGGTGAAGCACTCATTGATTTGTTGCAAACCAGTGATTTTTACGCGATCAGCGTGCGGGACATAACCGAAAAAGCGGATGTTGCCTACTCAACATTTTTTCGTAATTTTGAAAGTAGAGAGCAATTGCTGTTGGTATATTTACAAGACTTTTGGAATACCATTGTTCAGACGATTATTATTGATGCGCAACAGCCCTTTAAAACACAAACTCGGGAATACATGCGCCATCTATTTATCCGTTTACGTGATCAACCAAAGATGTGCCGTGTGATCCTCAAAACGCCGGCTGTAACCCCTATTTTGGCATCCTTCAAAGCGGACTTAGTAGCCGCTAATCTCGAAACCTTTCGGCATATGGGGTTGCCGCTTCATCCCGATAGCCCACCCGCTGATCTGGTTTTTGGTAATGGTATGACACAAGTTTTTACCTTGATCGACTGGTGGCTTGATCAAGACTTTGAAACCGACCTTGACACAATGGTAGACTATTACGAAACCATGATTCTGCGTCCCAAATGGGGCGTGCTGCTCGGTCAAGACGCCATGCGCACCCTCATGGATACCAGCGGAGAGCATCACGAAGCAGAACAATTGATCCGCTAATTGCCATCTAACAAAATGGGTAAACGGCGGCTTTCCACAATCACATAAACCCAAAACGCAATATACACATGGAAGGCGACACGCGGATATTTTGCCGCTACAATCGCCAAGAGCCCACATAAACTATATGGTGCAACATAAGGCACTAAAAAGGGCGTGGCTCCTGCTGCAATAATTTCATCATCTAACTGCCATGCTTTGTATAGCATATAGATACCTAACGGAATCATGAACGGGAACGGAGCAAAGTTCCACGCTGAATTCCGAACGTCTTGGGTGTCTAGCTCCGCAATCCATTTGCCAAATACCACAAATGATAATGGTACTAACACCAGCAACGGCACCAAATACTTAGGATGAAAGTTGTGTTTCTTCCAAACAATCAACGCTGCCCCGCCAACTGCTTGCGGTTTGGTCAACAAAAATGTGATCCCCCATCCCGCCGGCAGCAAAAACCCGATCAAGCTTACCCAATCAATATTGTTGGTGCGTGCTAAATCAAAAAATAGTGGTGAGGTAAAAGTCATCAGAATGGCCGCTGTTTGACCACCAAAGCGCCGAATCACCATCAATAAGACCACCACATGCAGAATAAAATTAACCGCATTCCCAAGTTTTAATGGCAAAAACGCATGAGGCACAAAGAACAACGCCCACCCAAACCCCTCGTAGACTGTATCCTTAAAATGATCACGATACTCACTGGCATCTGATACATAATAAGAATGTTCCCAATCCACACCTACAGGTAGAATTGCAGACAACCCCACCGCAAAAAGAAACAGAATGACAGCTCCCAATACATACAGCCCGATGATATTGCGTTGTCCGCTTGTAATTGTCATATGCGCTCATATCCTATACTTCTTTTTGGGTTTCCTCCCAAGCATAGAACAAGGTGAGCCATCCAGCAAACCCAAATTTCATAGATAAGTTTTATAGGACACCCGTCCGTTTATGTGCTACAATCATTATAGATAATTCAAAATACCCTAGACTAAAGGCATGTGGAATCGTGGCAGATGTGAACAATCCTAAACCATTTGAACTCGGACTCTATTCTTTTGCAGAGCTTACCCCCGACCCCCAAACAGGTGAAATGATCACCCCCACCCAACGGGTGCAGGACTTGCTTGAAACCGTTGAATTGGCTGATCAGGTCGGGCTAGATGTCTTTGCCTTGGGCGAACACCACCGCCCCGATTATGTTTCGTCTGCGCCCGCCGTGATCTTAGCCGCTGCCGCCGCCCGCACCAAGCATATCCGCCTGAGTAGCGCGGTAACAGTCTTAAGTTCTGATGACCCCGTGCGGGTGTTTCAAGATTTTTCAAGCCTTGATCTGATCTCAGAAGGTCGTGCTGAAATCATGGCAGGGCGTGGATCATTTATTGAGTCGTTCCCGCTGTTTGGGTATGACCTGCATGATTATGATTCGCTGTTTTCCGAAAAACTGGAACTCTTGATCAAACTCCGTGACAATGAAAAAGTCACATGGTCGGGGCGTCACCGCGCCAGTTTGGATGATCTGGGCGTATACCCACGGCCACATCAAGCGGAATTGCCAATTTGGGTCGCTGTCGGTGGCACACCACAATCGGTTGTTCGCGCCGCCACCTTGGGCTTACCGCTAGCTTTGGCAATCATTGGCGGCTATCCTGAACAGTTTACCCCATTAGCCAATCTTTATTATGACGTTGCCAAACGCGCCGGACACGACATCAGCAAATTGAGCGTCAGCGTTAACTCGCATGGCTTCATTGCAGACACCAAACAACAAGCCCTTGATGAATCCTTCCCTGCTTTTGAACAGGTCATGAACAAGATCGGTCAAGAACGAGGATGGTCAAAATTTACACGGAGCGCCTTTGAAGCTTCTAGCACCATCCGTGGCGCAAATGTGATTGGTAGCCCAGATGAGGTCATCGAAAAAATATTGTTCCAGCATGAAATTTTCGGACACAACCGCATGTTGCTACAGTTGACGGTTGGCACGATGCCCCATGACAAAGTGATGCACGCCGTTGAATTATTGGGTACGAAGGTTGCGCCGGTTGTCCGTGAGGAAATCGCGAAGCGTACCGCCCCTGTTGCCACACCGACAGCGTAACACCACCACAACAAATACTTGGGGGCTTGTCCACAAACCCCTAGCAGGGGATTAAATCCCCTGCACCCCATTAAAAAAACCTAACAAACACTCTTAAGCCATTAGTTGAAAGAAATATGAAATAGAAAGTATAGATAGATACATCTGATAAAATTTCATAATGGTAAATTATCGGGGTTTTACCCCGAACCCCACAAGATTTTGTAAAATCTTGACCAAAACTTTAAACATTTTAGTCAATATTTTGCAAAAAATCGCGAGGTGTGGAGCGCTGCTCCACAATAGATACTATTGTGATACATTTTTTATTTGTTCAATCAGTATAATTTTATTTTTTGAAAACACTCGATTAACAGCTTAACTATTTCACCTGCTTGATCATGGTTTCCAGCGCCGCGAGATGCTGATCCACGGTCGTATAACCTGCCCCAAGCGTCACGATACTCGCATGGGTTGCGCCGAGTCCGCGCCACGTTTCGATATGCCCTAGCACATCCTCATAACGATGCGGTGCGACAAACGGATCAATGCCAAAATCAGCGGGATCACGTCCTACATCAGCTAAATATTGATGGAGTTTCTCTAAACGGGGTTTAACCGCGTTGAGCGGCATTCCGCCAGGCATCCAACCATCGCCATGAATCGCCATGCGCTTTAATACGGCGTCTGCACCACCCCCAAACCAAATTGGAATTGGGCGTTGCACAGGTAATGGCTTGATCCCGACATCATCAAGGGTGTGGTGGTCGCCCTTAAAGGTCACTAAATCATGTTGCCAAAGCAATTTCATAACCTCGATTTGTTCCACCGTGCGCTTGCCCCGCGTCGAAAAATCTTCACCTAAGGATTCATACTCTAGGTGGTTCCACCCAATACCGATCCCTAAGCGAAACCGTCCCCCGCTAAATAGATCGACTTGGGCGGCTTGTTTGGCCACTAGTGCAGTTTGGCGCTGCGGCAAAATCAAAATCCCGGTAGCAAATTCTAACGTGGTGGTGATGCCCGCCGCATAACTAAACAGCGTCAGCACTTCGTGAAAAGCATCTTCATAATCATAGGGGCGACCTTCCCAACCACCGTCCCGATCAGGGTTTGCCCCCAACACATGATCGTAGGCCAGCACAAAATCATAACCCATTGCCTCGACTTGAGTCATGAATTTGCGGATATTTTCAACTGTTGTTGGCATCTCATATTGGGGGAATACGGCACCATATTTCATGTTTTTAATCCTTTTTGTCTATCGTGTTTACCATACAAGGCTTAACAACATGGGAACCGAGTTGCAAATGATATTGCTATCGACGGTGGTATAGTTTCAGGGGAAGGGTGGTTTGCACCCTTCCCCTGAAAGCGCTTATCGGGAACTTACGTTACATCATGGCTAATACTGGGTATACAAGAATGAATCCACCTTGGGGAACAAGACATCAATTAAGGCTTGTGAACCACCCGCCCACATCACATCAGGATAAAATTCGGACAGCTTTGCCCGATCATGATGCCCTAACATCAACGGCGCTAGCAGGTTTGGCGGTAAGCTGAGCGTGCTACTCGCTACGCCATCTGTTATATGGTCAACTGATTGCAACGTCCCTTGTTCAAAATTTAGGACATAGGCTTGGCGGTATGTATCTATAACCACCTGCTGAGAAAGCCTTGCAAAAGGACTTGTGGCTAAACGGTTTGCGAAAACAGGCGCAAGCTTCTTAAATAATGCCACAGGATCAGGTAAATGAATTTGCCACGCATACCGCCCTTGATCCGTTGCGTCATATTCAGCTTGTTGAATCACCGTATTCAGGGCATGATTCGGGACAATATTCACCCTAATATAGGGATTGCCGCGCTCAATAGCGATGGCCTTGGCTTGTTGAATCACCATTAGCAAAGCTTCATGTGGTAAGCTGGATACCTCATTGAGTACCAAACCCACCCCAAAATCATTATGGTGTGCCACCCGGAAGTATCCAATCGCTTGTTGTTGAGCATCCAACACAATCCATGTATCGGCGGCAGTTTCAGTTTGCATCCCTGCCCCTAACAAATAATTCCAGATCGCTGCATCACGATAAGCAGAAATACTTAAACTTGTGTTCATCGTTTCGTACCAACCGACTAAGGCAGGGATGTCATCTACAGTTGCTAAGCGTGTGGTATAGGATGTTTCAATATGGGGAATTGATTCAAGATAGAGCCGTAAACCACCTTCTAGCGGAATAGCATACTCATATCCAAATTGGCGATAAAAGTAAGGAATGCCTTGGATATGGCTTAAGTCGTAACCGGCGAGTAGCTCACGGTGTTTTGCCATCAGTTGACGGTTCAACCCTTGTTGACGGTAGGCTTCATCCGTGCCAACAATGCCCACCTCACCAGCTTTCAGGATGACGCCTTCATAGTTCATCTGCCATGTAATTAAACACAATGCCGCCGCAATTTTGCCCGATGGCAGATCCTCAAAAAATATCCATTTGTCATGCTCTTGTTTGATTGTCGGATGATCAAGCAACATGTGGCGCGTCATGTCCGCCACCATATCGCCATGAATCATTGCATTAAAGGCCGCGAGGCGTTCAATATCCTCATTAGTTTTGACATGGGTCAAGCGCAAGTGTGATCCAATCATGATTGGGTCATTCTCCTATAGATCTAGATTTATATAGTTACAATTTGACAAAATAAAGACAGATTATCCAGATATCATTCATCTGAATAACAAATTGCTATAGAAGGGTGGTGCAATACTGCACCAATTACACTTGGGCGAAGATTTTTATTATCATAGTGAGATTATACCGCAAAGCAAGAGGCATAGCATATTTCACACCAAATTGATCCTATCTCCCAAGTGACAAAAGCTATGAAATCTTGTAAAATATAGTCACGTTAAAAGCGGACAGATGTCCGAATAAACCAATCGGTCTAAAATTGATACACAGTAATGGAAACATTTGCTATACTGTAATCAACATAACTAAACAATGGAGATTTTCCAATGACAACAGCAGAACGCCCTGAGGTTGAAATCCAAGATGTAACGCCTGTTACCGTGAAACCCATCACTGTAACCGACTTTGCTGCTAGCAAGATTAAAGAACTCATCAGCCAACGCGGACTGGGTGAAGACCACGCCTTGCGCGTTTTTGTTGCGGGTGGCGGTTGCTCTGGTATGCAATATGGCATGGCTTTTGAAAACGATATTCAAGAATTCGACACCGTTGTGAATGCAGCTGACGGCGTGAAAGTTGTCATTGATGCCACCAGCATGATGTACCTTGAAGGTGCCATCGTTGATTTTGTCGATAGCTTGATGGGTGGCGGGTTCCGCATTGAAAACCCCAATGCAACATCTTCTTGTGGGTGTGGCCACTCCTTCCGCACTGAAGGTAGCGAAGGTGCAACCGATGGTGGTTGCAGTAGCTGCGGCTAGGGCTTTATCCCCTCAAATATTAGGCGGGACGATTCCCGCCTAACCATCATACCCTCCTATCCATAAGCATATTTATGGATATTTTTGATCGTTACTCGGTACCTTCCGTGGGCAAAAATTCGGCGTGGCGTTTTTCTAAAAAGGATTTTGTTCGTTCAAGTTGAACGGGCTCCCCAAAAAGCTGGGATGATAATTCAGCATCGGCATTAAAGGCATATTGCAATGGCATAAAGAATGAATGTAAAACGGTTGACTTAACCGCTTTTACAGACTGAGGATGCGCTTTGATGACTCGTTGTGCCAACTTTTGTGCTTCAGCCAACACCGTATCTGGCTCATAGATACCATGCAGTAGCCCTGCTTCTTGCAATTCATCCGTGTAAATATGCCGTCCTGCTAACAGCCACTCTAGGGCATGGCTACGCCCCACCAACATCGGTAATAATGTCGATGCGCCCCAATTGGGCATCAACCCAAAATATACTTCTGGCCAGCGCAGATAATACGGTTTGCCCATCACGCGAATGTCACACATCAAGGTTAAATCCGCACTAGATCCAATCGCATTCCCATTAATGGCAGCAATACTAATCTTGTCACTTTCAATAAAACGGCGTACTACATCCAGCACCGTATTGGTGTTGTCTTTATAGATTGTTTTATCATGTTCCAAGTATTCTTTGAGGTCATTACCCGCCCCAAATTGCCCATCAATAGCGCTGGTGAGGATCACCGCACGGATGTCATCGTCATCTAATACTTGGGAGAAGACTTCGCACCGCTCTTGCATCACCGCTTGTGTATTAATATTCAGTGGCGCGTTATTCAACGCGATGGTTGCGATAGCATTATCCGTTGTTAATTGATGATAGGTATATGTCATAATTTTTCCCAAATGTTTGCTGTGTTTATTGTACAAAGTTTACGCATCATTAGCCATTGCTAGGCGAATATAGAATTATTCGATACAATAATTGAATCAGTTGATACAACTTATGAGCACTTATCGATCTGGAGATACATCAACCCATGAACATCCTATACATTGAAGACAATGATGCCAATGTTGCATTACTAGAACGGGTTATCAGTATGACTGGTGATAATCTACATACCTATCCTTCTGCTGAAGATGCCCTTGAACAGTCCGACATTCATATGTTTCACGTGATTATCACCGATATCAATCTGGGTGATAATATGATGGATGGCTTAGATTTTACATCGATCTTGCGGGATAATGGCGTGGATGTTCCGATTATCGCGATCACGGCCTATGATTTTGATGAATATCAACGGCGAAGTTCTGAAGCAGGGTCTGACTTTTATATTGTGAAACCGGTTTCCCCCACAGACATCGTTAACTTACTCAATGAAATCCGTGGCTAAACTCACGCAAGATCGGGTCATTATGGGCATCCTAGCAATGGTTGCCCTAATTGCCCGTTGGCTGCCGGGGGCACGCACGGTTGATGATGCGTTTATCACCTTTCGGTATAGCCGCAATATCGTTGACGGTGTTGGTTTTGTCTATAATGCAGGCGAACGTATCCAAGGCACCACAACCCCCTTATATACAACTATTATGGCGTTGATGGGGCTTTTGTTTGGGAGCGACTACCCAAACTTTGCCGTTTTTATTAACGGGATCGCGGGCGCGGTTGAAGTCATTTTCATCTTCTGGATCGCGCAGCACCTCAGCCAACGCCGCAGCGTTGCGATTTGGATTGCCTCGGTGTGGGCATTAGCGCCGCATTCGGTAACGTTTGCCATTGGTGGTATGGAAACTAGTGTCCACAATATGATGATGTTGGGCGCTTGGTGGGCGTTTTTGTCGGATCGTCAACGTTGGCTGGGTGCATTTTGTGCCCTAGGGGTGTTAACCCGTCCCGATGCGTTATTATGGGCGCTCCCCACGTTAGGGTATCAACTGTTTGCATCCTTAGCAGCATCCTCTGACCGTCCGTTGTGGCGGCGGATTCCCCTGCAAACATGGATGACCGGTTTGGTGATTTATCTACCGTGGTTTTTGTTTGCCGCATGGTACTTTGGCAACCCGATCCCACAAACCGTTAGCACCAAAGCCGTGGTTTATGACCTGCCCGCGATGCAAGGCTTAAGCGTTTTTCTGCCACATTACGCTTCCCCCTTTCAGGCGCAATTTATTTTCACCCAAGCTGCTTATTGGGTGGGCGTCTTTTTATTCCCGTTCTTAGCCCTTATCGGGCTGCGGTCAACGTTCAACCATGAGCGCCGTGCCTTACCCATTTTCATTTACCCTTGGGTGTACATCGCGCTATTTATCGTGCTAAATCCGCTTATCTTCCGCTGGTATCTCTCGCCACCGACCCCCGCCTATCTCTTAGCGATTGGATGCGGTGTGGCGGCGCTGGTTCAATTTCTGCCAACCATCCATCAAGATCGATTTATTCTTGGGCTGGCGGGCATCAGTTTGATTTTTAGCCTCAGCGCATGGGAGATCACCCCCGAACATGGCCCCGAACGCCCCGCCCCTCAAATGGCCTTCCACGATCTTGAACTGAACTATCAGCGCATGGCGACTTTATTACGTGAGGACTACGGCTTGACCGATGATGATCGGTTAGCGGCGGGTGACATTGGCGCGATTGGGTTTTATAGCCGCGCAGAAATCTATGACACCATCGGCTTAGTAACCGAAGGCACCCTCCCCTATTATGAAGATGATGAGTATCTACGGTCGATTCGGGCAGACGATAGTAACTATGTGGTGCCACCGCAACAGATTCTGGATGCACAACCTGATTTTGTGGTGCTGATGGAATCTTTTATTCGATTGGGGTTACTGCAAAACGAAACCTTTTTAGCGGAGTATGAGCAGATCGCCTTTTTCCCCACCGACTACTACGGGGCAGGCATGATGGCCTTTCGGCGTATCCCTGTGACCGAATGATATAGATTTCGCCCACCCACTATCCAACCTTTGTCACCAATACTAACTTGAGGCATTGAATTCACTCATTTAAGTCTATAATGTGAAGCTAATTTCCATTATGTGAATCTATTCTGGGATGGATTCGCATTTTAACGCCATATTTGGGACGAATCGTTATGAGTGGTTCAACTTCAATACGCTGATTAGGTATCAAATTTAGATGATAATTTTGTAGTATAGTTGCAGTGATGAGTTGCATCTCCATTAATGCGAAACTATTGCCAATACAGACTCTTGGCCCACCTCCAAATGGTAAGTATGTGTATCGTTCAATCTCTTTGCGTTTTACTTCATTAAATCTATCTGGATCAAATATAAGTGGATCATAAAACCAGCGTGGATCACGATGTAATACATAAGGTGAAGATAAAATCATGTCACCTGCCTTGATATCACAATCACCTAAGCGCATATCTTGCCCTGCAAAACGTGGAAACAACCACCCAGCAGGGTACAACCTTAACGTTTCATCAATCACCTGTTTCAAATAAGGGAGTTTTTTCAGATCATGGAGTTTCACACGATTCTTACCAAGCTGTTCGTCAATCTCTTGATATAATTTATGGGTAACATCTTCATTTTGTGATAGTAAATAAAATAACCATGAAAGTGTTAAAGCCGTTGTTTCATGACCTGCAATAAACAAGGTAATGATCTCATCACGTAATTGCTGTTTATCCATACTGTAACCATTTTCATCCCGTGCTAGCATCAACATGGATAATAAATCACCTCGATCAAGGTTGTTTGATAATTCACGTTCTTGGATAATAGCAAACACAATCTCATCGATAGCCAAATTTAAATGCTTGCGTCTTATGTTGATAGGCACCGGTAGCCATGTAGGAATATCAATAGGTAGTTGTGTGTATTTAATACCTTCACGTTGAACATCCGTCAAAGCTTCTGCTAATTCACTATAATCACCCACTTCAGTGTCAAATAAAGTCTTAGTAGCGATGTTTAATGTCAGTTGCATCATTTCTTGCTCGAGATCAACCTCATGCTTATGACGCCATTCCGCCACTATTTGTTCGCTATAATCGACCATAGATTCGGCATAATTATCAATATACTTAGCATGAAATGCAGGTTGCATCAATTTCCGTTGTTTTTTCCACGGTTGCCCATCACCAGTCAATAATCCTTCACCAAGAAAATTGCCTAAACCACTCTGTCGGGCATCCCTATCAATAGGTGATTTGAGATATAACTCCCAATTCTGAAGGATTTCACGAATATAATCTGGGTGATTAAAAAAAAATACCCGCTTTGAGACTATCTTAAACGTAAAGGTGTCCCCATATTGGCGGCTACTATGTAATAAAAACTCAGCGAAATTTTTCTGAATGTCAGATAGTGGGCCTAATATAGGCAACCTTCCCTTAGGGCCATTAGGTAATTGACGATATTGGGACATAGTAAAACCTCATATATAGACTAGAATAAGATACATGATGTATCTTAAAATAAGTTTTGACCATATCAATAAGCAAACCTTAGTGCATAACACATAAGTAACAGGTGTATATTAAAATGCGGTTACCACATGAAGATTTAAGGGTTAAAAAAACAGAAAAAGCGCTCCGTATTGCGCTTACTAACTTGATTCTACAAAAAGGCTACGATGCCATTACCGTACAAGACATTGTAAACGAAGCAGAAATCGCTCGCGTTACATTCTATCGGCACTATCGAGACAAAAATGAGTTACTTGGTGTTTGTCTTGATGAAGTATATTTGTCGCTCACGGCTAGCTTGACACAATTATCACTCCAAGACTTTAAGATTGAGGAGCCACCAATCACCATCTTCTATCAACATGTTGCTGACAATCGCAATTTGTACCGTGCAATTTTTAGAAGTCAGGGCAGTTTCTCGGCACAATCTCGCATTCGTGACTACCTTATGAAACTCATACAAAAAGAGATAAAAACATTATTACCACGGCAATCGTTTCCTGTACCTGTTAATCTAATCGCCTTACATGTCGCATCAGCAGAATTAGGTATGGTGATGTGGTGGATTGAAAACCACAATGTATACTCGCCACATTATATTGCACAAGTATCGCATTGGCTCAATTTAGTAGGGTTACTCCGCAGTCTTGATGTATCTGAGGATATTATTGCCTTGCTACCTAAACCTACAAAGTAATACTACTTTCAAAAGATATTTGGATGCACAACCTGATTTTGTGGTGCTGATGGAATCTTTTATTCGGTTGGGATTGCTGCAAAATGAAACCTTTTTAGCGGAGTATGAGCAAATCGCGTTCTTTCCCACGGATTACTACGGAGCAGGCATGATGGCCTTTCGCCGTATCCCTGTGATGGAATGATTTAATATTAGGATTAGTGACTTGGAACAGCCTCCGAGTTTAGTGCAAGAAAATAATTAACTTTTTAGCCAATGCTGTTCATGAAGTGTTTTTAGCTGTAAAGCCATTCTGTAAGCAACAACTAACCCAATTAAATGAGGAAATCCATTACTCAACGCAAATATACTAACAGGATTAATTCCTCCCCATGATAAGATTAATCCAGAGATAATATAAGAAAAACTATACCCCATGTAAAAAAACACAAAGCTATACATACTATTTTGGAGCACCTTTAACATGTGCTTGTGTCTTCTAGATTTATTTAACTCCCTCAATTTTAGTAAATAATGGTCATCTACTATCAAATTAGTTTTTATTTGATTTTCAAACTCGCTAATGACATTGTCTTTTATATGGTATTTAATCACGAAGATTTCACAAAAATCTATAAAAATAATTGGACACAATCCAAATGCAACGTATAAATTAAATAATGAAAAGATAAAAAATAAAATTACCTCTAACATAGCTATTTTGCCCTACGTAATAAAAAGAACTAAATCTTATTTTTTGTAAAAATCTTGTTGATCCTCTCAGACTCTTATCATACTAAAAAGGTTAATTGCCGAATTCTATTCGATGAAAAAATCTTCCCGAAATTTTTTCACCATATAATCAGGGATTACAGAATATGCTAGCGACATTCCATACAAAAAAGTATCAACCTCATCTCGACTATCTGCTTCAAGAACAGTTTTTTCGCCTGCTTTTACATACCATTTACCCTTTACTGATTTAATCTCTACATGCCAATAGAATTGGTTGATCAATTCAACACCTTCATCCAGGTTGCCAATGTGAGATTTAAGAAAATTAAATTTAGCCATATACTAACTCCTAAGCTTATTTGCTTATCAAAGTTTGGGAACTCCACTATCCATTATACATATCACCCCATGGTGATCATGAGACTTATGAATTTTTTGTGAAATCTTTTCCGAAAGAAACACAAACGGTGTATAGTTAGTAAAATCAAACGGAAACAAACATGAAGCAAACCATCTCTCAAGTCTTAATGATTGGAATTTTTGCACTTGGTAGTGTGCTTATTTTGGGTGGTTCCACCCCAAGCTATGCCCAAGGGGTTACTGCTGAAGAGGTCTTGGCGCGGATTAATGAATACCGCATTACCCATACCATTCCGCCCCTCATTTTTAACGAAACCCTAACTCAAATGGCGATTGACCAAGCCAATTTTGTTGTCCCATTTGATCCCTTGCCCGAAGGTGGCAAAATTCATATTGATGGAAACGGGTTGTTTCCACGAGATCGCGCTTTTAGTCAATATGGCTGGGTAACATATGGCACGGGCGCTCAAATTGTTGTTGGGGAAAATACGGCGGTTTCAGGGCTTGATTATGCGATGAACTTTTGGGAAAACTCGCGTATTCATAACGAAGCTATGAGCAATCCTAGCTATCGTGAAGTGGGGATTGGCGTGTTACCACATCAGTATGGGTCATTGATCGTGGTGGTGTTTGGGGGACGCCCCAATATGTTACCGGCGTTGGTCAGCCCTGACGGAACCGAACTGTATTTAACGACTGATGAATATGGCAACGGCAATGTGGAACGGGTACAGCACCCGACAGAGTACCAGATTTTAGATAGTGGTAACAATCCACTGTATGATGAATGGCAAGCATGGCGGCCTCATGTACCCATTCCAGCAGGTGCGGGTAATAGCTTTACGGTCGTGTATCGCGATGCTAATGGACGTGAAGCCACTTGGCCAGTGAACCGAACCAGCGATTTTGTTACCCTACCCGAAACGGTTGGTGTCACTGAAATTCCGTTCACCGAAGCCCCTGTTGATGATGAAACGGTTCAAGAAATTGCGGCAGCATCCGTATTTCATCCACAAGTTTATGCACTTGACCTAAATCCCGTTGCGCGAGATGTGATGGCACGCATCAATGAATATCGGATTAACCAACTTGTGCCCCCCTTGGTTCCCAACCCAACACTAACCGTTATGGCACAAGATCAAGCCGATTATGTGATTCAATTTAACCCGTTGCCCGAGGGTGGCAAAATCCATATTGATGAGGGTGGGTTGTTCCCCCGCGAACGGGCAACACAATCACAATATAACTGGGTCACCTATGGCACACTGGAACAAATCTTAGTTGGGGAAAATACCTCAGCCGCGAGCGTCAGTTATGCGATGGATTTTTGGGCGAATTCAGAAATTCACCAACGCGCCATGAGCAATCCAAGTTACCGTGAAGTCGGGATTGGCGTTCGTGAACATGAATATGGATACTTGGTGGTGGTGGTCTTTGGTGGCCGTCCCAACGAAATGACCGCCCAAGTCAGCCCTGACGGTACACAATTATATCTTTCCAATGATTATTTCGAAGAAGGCCACATTGATCATATTGCGAATGTGAATAGTGTGCAGTTACTTGACCCTGATGGGAATCCATACTTTGAAAATCCGTTAGCATGGCATCCCACCATCAATTTACCTGATAACATCGCCTCGCAATTTACGGTAGTTTATTCAGATGGCATCCACGAAGTACAAGTTCCCGTAGACATGGCATTTGATTATGTGTTGGTACGGGATACACTAGATCGCGTTCCTGATGAAACAACCGTTGTGCAAGCTGAAAGCAATACAGAAGCAACCACTTCGGCGGATACAGGCAGTACAGAAGCTCCATCAACAACGCCGGAAACAACATCCGAACAAAACAACACAGCAGAGACTACCACAACAGACACAACCACTGGTGAAGGCAACAATACTGCGGCTAGCCCCGATGCCATGCCCACAGTTCCACCGGTGACACCGGCGGCGGTTTTACAACCCAATACGGTAGCCACCCAACAAAGTCAGCAACAAGCTAGCGCAGGTGATACCACTGGGGCAACCACGGATGCAACGCCCGTACCACCACCCTCAGGCGTTGTTTTACGCCTGATCTATGACGAAACCTCAATTAGCATCATTAATGTTTCCGGACAAGCGATTGACGTTAGTGATGTCATCTTTTTAACCAATGATGGTATTTCGTTGGATATGGCATTTATGCTTGGTTTTTCGGGTGTTTTTCCCGGTAATTATCCGCCTGATGGGTGTTTGCATGTGTGGACCTGGCAACAAGTTGAGGAACTCCCCCCACATCCGAGTTGTACACGGCGGGTAGGGGTGTTTACCACTGATCCGTATAATGAATTTTGGACTCGTGAGGACGGATTTATGATTGATTGGGGCGAGGGTCGCGCAAGTTGCGCCGGTGGCAGCGCGGTGTGTGACATCAGTTTCAATTAACGCTTGGCACTCTCTCGTATGCAACCAGCGGGGGCGCGGGCAGGATGCTTCGCATCCTCAGCGGCAGCAACGCTGCCGCGTGGCGACCTTTGGTCGCGCCCGCGCCCCCTCGTACCTGTGCCTTAACCTACCGGCGTAGCAAAAATTGTTATTCCATCATGTCATCGAATAAGACAATAACAGAGATAACCGGCGCATCGTCGATAAATACAGGCAAATCTTCACCGTCAACAGTTCCAAATTCATATTCACCAGCTTCACCGGTATCATAATGCAGCATCGGCACGATTTCATCGGCAGCCGCACCCTCAACAGTGGTGGGGTCTTCAATTTCAACCACAACATCTTGATTAAACCCAGCGGTTAACGGTGCAACCCCCAATACAGGCCCCGGTGCGCCATCAACACGACTATGAATGACAACCCAACCATCAGCATCGATCAATGCCCCGGTAACAGTCACCGTACCATCAACAATTGATTGGCTATCCGCAATTAAACTTGGGAAGGTATTCACACTATACGTTAAAACATCTTCGCTCACGATAACAGGGCCATCAGCACCATCAACATCACCGAATTCATAAACGCCAACTTCACCATTATCAAAGTGCATCATGGGGAATAAGGTATCAGTAATGTCACCTTCTAACTCAACAACGACATCTAGATTTAATCCAGCTTCAATTGGTGCAAACCCTAAAACAGGCCCCGGTGCGCCTTCGTCGTTGGCATGAACCACAATAAAACCGGGAATATCAATGGTCGCGGCGGCAACAGTGAAACTATCCTCTACTAACTGTGGATTAGCATCCAAGACATACGCAATAAAGGCGGGGGTTACAGGGGCATCATTGAAGATAACGGGGCCATCAGCACCTTCGACTTCACCGAATTCATAAACGCCAACTTCACCATCATCTACATGCAACATGGCATAGAGCGTGGGGGTTGCCATAGCAGTATCAATTTCAACAGATAAGTCAGTTGCTTGATCTTCAAAGTGTGCCCATCCAATAACAGGGCCAGGCGCACCATCGTTATCAGCATGAATGACGATGAAGCTAGGGCCCGGATTGGTTGCGCTAGCAATGTTCACAACATCACCTTTGACAACCTGATCAGAGACTTCTACAACCGGATCTTGGGCAGAAACCGGCAACACGACAATTGCTAAAACAGCAATCACTACCAAGACAATTAGTTTTTTCATGATATATTTTCCATAGATATAAAACGGCTGTGTATTTTCAACCTTAACAAGATAACAACCTGCTGCCCAATCATTTAAACTATCTGTTTGTATTTTGTGATACAGTCGAAACATGGCACAATAACAACGTATAGGAGATAGCGATGGCAACAAATTACAAAGTTGGCTGGGTTATTCAAGGCCAGTTACTAGGCATAACGCACCATTTCGCAAGCCTAAGCAACAGTGATCTAAGTCACATCATAGCAGAAGCTCCGCTTGAGCAAGCAGAGGCTAACTACCATATCATTATCGATCATCGAACCCTAGACCATGCGCCGAGTTCACTAGTTGAGCTAAAGGCGGGTTCAATATTAGGTGACATGCCCCCACAACTGATCATGATCGTAGCGCCACACCTGAACCTCCCCCTAGAAGATGATGGGCAAACACGCCAGTTTTATGTTCCTGATCTCAATATAGCAGCCGAGAATTTGCTTATGGAAGCACCTGAGCTAGACTGGGATCACGCTGATCTCAATTTCTTTCCGCATGGCTAACATTAAAGGATAGATACCATATGTACAAACCGGATAGCGCAACATGGCTAGGGTTAATCAGTTTGGGCTTCGTCTATTTGGTCTATCTCATCTGGGGGGATAGTGATAGTCATTTGATACGCTTGTGCGCTACGGTCGCAAGCTTACTACTACCCTTAGGCATTCTGTTATTCAGTGAACAATCCATACAATGGCGAGCAATCCTTGGCGAAATCCCAAGTCCACTCATTTTAGTACTCTGTGGTGGTGTGGGCTTAAGCGTCTGGATGGTCAGTTGGTGGCTCATGGATATGAGTAACCAAGCATTGGTTGATGTTGCGGGCGTTTATGCGCCAGAATTAGCCTTGATCCCAAACTGGACACAACGAGTCATTAGTACGGTTGTGATATTACCCTTCAGCATCAGCATCTTAGTCTTTGGCATCATGCGGACACGATTACAAGCAATTCAGCGCCCCACCGCGCTGTTATGGATCACCATTTATACGGCTACCTTGAGCATCATGATAACCCCTGAAGGGCTGGTTGGCTTGCTAGGGTATGGATTATTAGGGCTTGTTGCCGCAATTGTTAGTTTACAAACCCGTTCTTTGTGGAGTGGATTTGTTGCATATGCTGTATTTGCTTATGCAAATTTATGGCTATTGGATGATTTAGCATCCGTCACCTTTGGATTGGGATACACCGATCCTGAATGGCTGTTGCGCGTGATTCTCAGCTTGTTTGCTACACTCATCTTGCTACAGATTATTCGATTTCGGGAACCAACGCCCCCTGAGCCAGAGCCTAGTGGCAAACACCAAACCAAGGATAAAAAAGAGATACCACCAAGCTTTACCTCTTTTGGCTGGGGTAGCGGCATGGGGGTTACTATCATCTTATTACTGTATGCGGCTAGCGAAATTGCGTTGCGGAATGAATTCAATACCACTTTATCGCCGTAGCAGGGTCAAAAACAAGCCAAGGCCACCAAGCGCTACCAGCCCCATAATAGGCGCAATCGGCGGCAACCCTTCGGCTTGTTCAGCATTACTGACACTTAACTCACCTAAATTAATTGGGGTGGCGGTTTCTGCGGGAAATGTAAACGTGGGTAACACATTTGGATCACCCACAGTATTAGGGTTTACCGCGCCACCACCAATTGGTGTCGGGGGCAATGTTCCACCAAATGATTGAATCTGTGACTGAACATCACCAGCATTACCGGGAATCGGTGCATCTGAGGTTGGAGTAACTTGTGCCAAAACGGTTAGAGTGAGTACCGCGCCGGGTGTGGCTGTAATCGCCTCTGACGTTTGTTGACGTTGCTCAATTATCGGATCTTGGGTTGGAATTTCAGCCGCGTTCAGGTCAGGAATCAGGTTTTCATCCCCTAAAACACGAATCACGCTTTGATGAATCCATCCAGTCCCCCCCCCAGCTTCAGGAATACTCAATTGATACCATTCAAAAAAGCGCCCCAAAATTGGGTAGTTGGTACCCGGTGAAATCTTCACCACAATATCGGAGGTAATATCCGGTTGGGCACGCACATTCGTTCCCTCATTGAGTGCTTCTATTGAAGCGGGGCCTTCTGATGTTGGGGTTCGGGTGGGTGGTTCAGTGGGTGGCAATGGGGTCGGCGTGCCGGTTGGTGGCTGTACAGGGATGGGGGTTGCAGGCTGAGCGCCAACCACTACCGCACTCATAATCAATATACAAATCCAGATAAGATAGATAATCGTTTTTTGCATAGCGCTTTCTTGTACTTGTTTTCCCTTGCAGCAAGGCATTGCAGATCAGGATTTTGTTCCGCTTGGCAATGCCAGTGACATCCAGAACTGGGGGCGCGGGCAGGATGCGAAGCATCCTCAGCGGCAGCTGTGCTGCCGCGTGGCGGCCTTTGGCCGCGCCCGCGCCCCCCGATCCTGCGAGACGCCTTGTTATCAGATGCTATTTATCGTAACGCAACTCATTGATCGGGTCTTCGCGCCCTTGTTCAGCGCGGCGGAAGCCCCCTTGCCCATCATCCATAAACCCTTGGTATTCCGCATTTTCGTAGCCACCAACTGTCCACCCACTAAACACCATTGGTGCATGAGGGGTTTCAGGGGCACAGTTAAAACAATCGACAGGGATCCATTCACCATTGTAACGCCGTCCAATATGTAAATGGGTCGCACTAGAAAAGCCACCTTCACAAGAGGGATGCCCCAATCGGTCACCCGTGGTAACCGTCGTACCTGCTTCTATCAGATCTTCATCATCTGCAATGTGAAGATACACTATTGTCCAGCCTGTATATTCGTTTCCATCAAAATCTAAATCTAAAATCACAAAGCCACCACCCGATCGCGCAATCACCCCTGGCGCAACTGCTGTTACCCAATACGGTGAAACATAACAAAAGCCTTGAGAGGCTAATAAATCATCAGGGGGCGCAGGCGGTGCAAAGTCAATACTCGCCCATGCAGACCCATTATTATACCCTCCATGAGGTCCTCCTGTGAAATACCATGTTTCATTCGCAGGGAAGGGAAATGTTAATACAGGTTGGGTCAAATTTGCAGGTACCATGGGCTCAAATGCTGAACGGAATGGATCACCAAACAAGGATAAATATAATTGAAAGAAGCCACCTTCCCCCACATCAACTAACCATTGCTCATAGGTATTAAAGCGGCTCAAAAAGTATTGTACGGCAGCCGTACCGGGGTTTAAGTCTGGTGCCATATTAACAGTTCGTCCATCCGCAAAGGTGATCTGATTTAAGCCGCGATATTTCCAGCCATAATACCCCGCATTGATGGCATTGGCAGCATCCAACACTTGACGATACAACCCTGTGCGACCAGCATTGTATAAGCCATAAGGAAAATCTTCTGCATCATCAGTAACAACCGTTTCAGAAAGCCATTTACTACGATATTCTAACAGCGCTAGCAACAAACGCGGATTAATACTGTAATTTTTGGCAACTTCGTCAATGATCTCAACACCTAAACGGTATTCGCCACCGATTTCTTGCGAATAAGCCCGAATGAACCCTTCTTTGACTTTCAGGTAATTCACCACATTAAACTCTGCTACGGCGGGGCTATACACAACCTCACTGTCAGGCAAGATCTTAAATGATGATCCACTTTGTGGTGCAGTTGTGGGGACAGGCGTTGCATTTGCCACTGCCCCAGCAACTTCAGTCGGCACAATCAGCACTTGTCCCACTTCAATACGATTAGGGTTTGTGATGCCATTGGCGGCAATGAGGTCATCAACGGTCACCCCTAATGATGCGGCAATCACAGCTAATGTATCCCCTGCCTGAATGGTATACGTGCCATCTTGCTCTACAACGATGGTTTCATCAACGGTTACCCCTTCGGTTACATTGCTCCGTGTGGCATTAGGGGTTGGTTGAATCGGCGTATTGGTCGGTTCAGAAGGTGTCGGACTCCCCGTCAAAACCCGTTCGCCCCCCGGAAAAGTAGCTGTCACATAGATAATTTGATCTTGTCCAGGGCGTGAACAGGCCAAAATCGCTAACAGCAATCCCATAATGGATAACGCAACCATATATCGCCGATGCAGTAGTGAATCATGTGATGGGTGTTCAACCATCATCAATGCCTTAAAGTGTTTCACGATGTAATGCCTCGCTCAATAGGGCTAACGATTGTTCATAAGGAACATCAGAGCCACTATGCCCAATAGGTTGCTCCTCATAACGATGATCAATCTGAGCGTGGGTCAATTTTTGACTAAAAAGCCGCGCCCCAATCTGAGCTTGAAATTCATCATATGCACCAGCAGCAACATACACCGCCCGCATTCCCCGCAATGCTGCTTGATGCTCAGGGTGTTCAATCATTCGGACAGGATCAAAGGTCAGCCAGCGTTCCCACACGGCTTGATTCAACGCACCTGTGGTTTCATCAATGGGCAGGTCAAATCCTAAGGGAGCTTCGGCATTCGTCGCATGAGCCATTGACCAGCACATGGTCATCACCGTCTTCCAAAACAACCCGTTTTTTGGGGTAATATCAGAAACCTCTGCCAAGAAGTGCGCCGCGCCCCCATATTTTTCTAACGCTTGATGTAAGGCGGCAATCGCTGGTAAACAAGTATATTCCCAATACATATCAGCAGCATGGCACGCCACAGCATGGAAAATCTCAGGATGCCGCATCGCTTGCACAATCGCGCCATAGCCCCCGCTACTATGCCCAATGACAGCACGCAAGTTTGTGGTTTTATAGGTAGTGTCAATAAAAGGAATCAATTCTTGGATCAAATGGTCTTCGTATCGTCCCATTGCTGAGTTTAGATATTGCGAACTGCCTAAACTTGTCCACATATCAGGGAAGACCACTAGCGCTGGCAACACAGTCCCTGCTCCCATCCATGTATCTAATTGGTGCATAAAACTCGGTTCCCACGGCTTCCAGTTCAGAAAAGCTTGTCCGCTTTTACCATGGGCGGGCAATAAATAGATAACAGGCAACGCCTGCTCAGCATATTGTGATGGCACATAAACAGTTTGCGTCCGTTGATGTGGATCACCAAACCAGTTTTCTTGTAAGACTTGGCTCGTATATAAGTGTTGTTCGACACGACCATTTGCCAGCATAACTGCATTGCCTCTTATTTGATTCACACCATTTAGTACCTATCCATAAAATATGAGACACGTTCCCAACAAAGGGTTAAAACTCCTTGAAATAACCCAAAATCACGTCCTAGCAAGTGGCTAAAGCCACCATGTTAGCATTTACGGATAGATACTTATTCTAATTTTTCCCAAGTTAGTTGACAAGATGCCAAGATATTGTACAATGAAGCGTAAATTAAAAATTAATATATGATAAAGAATGGATTAACTAAAAATGGTTGCAAATCTCATCAGCCAACATGTTAACATTTCAACGCAAGAGGTAGATCGCTTACTCAGCCTTGGGGCTGCGAATGTATACAAAGACCCTAATTATCTGGCACTTGTCGATCAACTTGACAATGAGCATCTGCAAGAAACGGTTGTTGCAGCTCGTGAAGCTTACCGTCAAGGGCTAGGCCCGCTCAAGCAAGAGATTGAAGAAAAATATCACCTTGGCGATTCAATGATGTCTGCGTTTACCTTGGGCAATTGGCTTGTAGGCTTTTTATACAGTTCCGATAGTTTATCCACCCTACTAGACAAACATCATCGTGTTCCACCCGAAGCTATCGCCGATGGCTTACCGGGTATTTTGAACATTTTGGATACAATGGGCGCAGATGGCAATATGTGGAAAGAAGCCATGTGTGTGCTTGCACTACCGCTACTATCTGAACATTAAACCCAGACCGGCATTAACACAGATTGCCATTATACAACTCGTGTTAATGCCCTCTTTCCGCTAGCCATTTATCTCGATTCGCGGCGCGCGCTATTTTGCCACTTGAGGTTTTCAAGAGCCATTTTTCATCTACCAAATAGACATAGCTCGCGGTAACCGTGGTTTGTTGCGCAATCCGTTGGCGGATTTCCCCCGCAATGCGTTGGCGATGCTCTGCATCATCCGTATGGACTTCAGCAACCACCCCAATTAACTCTGTCCCATCACGTTCATCATATACCCCAAAAGCAACCGCCCGCCCTTTGTGAACCCCCTCAACTGTATTCACGATGGCTTCTAAATCCTGCGGATAAACATTCTTACCACCATTGATAATGAGGTCTTTTTTACGCCCAACAATATAGACTTCTCCATCAACCATGTATCCCATATCACCCGTCGCATACCAGCCATCTTGCCACAGTGTAGCGTTCAAATCATCACGTTGATAATAGCCTGATAACATGAAGGTACTTTTGACAAATAATTGTCCAATATGGCGATCATCAACTATGCGCCCATCATCATCCATCACGCGCACAGCAACATCACGGATGGGCTTACCGCATGAAACGACCAGTTGTGTGATCTCGCTATCGTCATCGGTGGGGATGGCACGCCGTGCCCCTTCCAAAGCAGCACGATCAATATGATCCAAAGCAGGGTAGTCGCCAATGGCGGTTTGTGTCACAGCAAATGTGTTTTCTGCCATCGCATAACTCACCGTTAGTTGCTCACGCCGTACACCATACGGTGCAAATTTTTCCGCAAATGCTTGGTGGCTTTCCTCATGGACTGGTTCAGAACAATTTACAAAGGCGCGAATGCTAGATACATCCAGCCCTTCTAAATCGCGCTTACGAACGCGCCGCGCCATATGGTTATATGCAAAGTTTGGTAACCAACATAAGGTTCCTTGATACGTCTGAATCGCCCGCAGCAACATCGCGGGCTGACGCACCCACTCAAATGGCGACATAAGCACCAAAGGAATTCCCTGAACCAATGGTAATATAAATCCAGCAATCAGCCCCATATCGTGGTACAGTGGCAACCAACTCACAATCACTTCATTCTCATTGAAACTTAGCGCCTCGCTATAACTTGCTAAATGGTTTAAAACAGCTTGATGAGATAGCGCGACACCCTTTTGCAGCCCCGTTGTACCACTTGAATGTTGTAAAAAGGCTATCGTATCGGGTGCAGGATCAGTTGGTTGCCATCCATCAATCATAGCGCGGTCTAATTGTTTTGAGCCATACACGGGACAGCCAACTTGTGGCGCTAGCTGTGGGGCAAATTCATCAGTGGTAACAATACAAGCAACATCGGAATGAGCAACTAATTTAGCCATTCGTTGCATATAAATATTGGGGTCAAGCTTTTCAGTCAAGGTTGGGAACATCGATGGAATTGCCCCTAGCAAGATTGCACCCCAAAACGCATAAATACTTTCTAGATTTTGTGTATGGGCAATCAATACCAGATCACGCGGTTGCACACCTAATCGATGTAAGGCGTTGGCATATCCTCTCGCGGCTTCTTGAAACATTCCGCGTGTAATGTGAATAGGTTCCTGCTCCACACTAAGGTAAATCAATGCTATAGCATCAGGGTCTGCTGTTGACAGCACCTGCGCCTGATGCAATGTTTTGTATGTATCGCGTGTTGTTGGCAATAATAAACTCATGTTACCTCCTTCATTATTTTTTGCAGGATCGGTTCAGGGGGCGCGGGCAGGATGCTTCGCATCCTCAGCGGCAGCAACGCTGCCGCGTGGCGGCCTTTGGCCGCGCCCGCGCCCCCCGATGCTACGACCTTTAAAAGCCTTGATAGATGAACGGCGGTGGAGCATCCCCTTGGGCAGCGGTCGCTAGGATAATAAAGAATACAAAGACATTGATCACAATCGCCTTGATTATAGGTGGCAGCTTGAGGAAATAAAATTCACCCAAACGATGTTGCAAAACATCTAACACAAACGACATACTTACCAGTATTAACACCAATGTATAGAAATCTTCTGCAACCTGAAAGTTAGGTAAATCTGTTATCCACATTCCGGGCGACAGTAACCGTTCCCAATAGGAAAAGGCTAAGCCTAAATTATCTGCCCGAAATGGCACCCAAGCCAAGACCGCCAAGCTAAAGACAACAGCCATCGCCCCAGCTTGCCGCCACCGAGGGATTTGGTCAGGGGGTGGATAGGGACGCCAAATCCCGCGTACCCGTTCCAAAACTTGAAAAACACCATGCAAAATCCCCCATAAGATCATGGTCAAGGCGACCTCATGCCATAATGCACTAACGATCATGGTCAACATCGGGGGCGCAATCACGGTTAATGGATGGCGGCTTTTGTACTTGCGGCGCAGCAATGACCGCGTAAATGGTGTAAAAATATAATCACGTAACCAATTGGAAAGAGATATATGCCACCGCTGCCAAAATTCCGTAAAGTTTCTTGAAAAATACGGGGTGTTGAAATTTTTACTCAACTCAATGCCAAATAACCCACTCACCCCACGAATTAAACTAGTATACCCAGCAAAATCATTATAAATGGCAAAGGCATAAGCCAATAACCAAATAGTCAATTGTGGTGGTGTATATTGACTGGGATTTCCGAAAGCACCACTAGGCAAGATAACCAATAACACATCTGCAATGACAACTTTCCGAAACACACCATACAAAATTAAATTAAAGCTGCGGGCCAGTTGATCATTATCCACAACACGCGCTTGGGAAAGCTGCGGCATAAAATCACGTGCTCGCTCAATAGGCCCTGATGTGACTCTTGGAAAATACGCCATATAGGTGGCAAAATCAATTGGATCATCAATCGGCTCAGACAAGCCACGATTCACATCTAGTAAATATGAAATCGCTTGCACCATATAAAATGATAACCCAATGGGTAACGCAATGGATAGGATACCGCTTTCAGTGCTGACGCCAATACCATTGAGTTGTTCGCTCAGTTCGTCAACAAAAAACCCAACGTATTTAAAGTAAATCAGAACGGCGATATTCCCGATAACACCAAGCCTTAGTATTGCTTGACGCTGAGGGTTATCATCATACAATTGCCGCGCAACCCAAAAGTTGAACACTGTAAGCAACGCAAACACGGCGGCAAATTCAACTGCCCATGTTGCTAAAAAAGCGTAAGATGCGACAAGCAATAAGACATTTTGCGCCCGACGGGGTAAGGCGTAGTATAGAATTAAAGTAAGGAGGGTAAATCCCGCAAACCCCAACGATGTGACGTTCAAGGATTATCCTTGTAACACTCTAGCAACCATCTGATTTAACGTGTTCATGTTGGCAACTGTTAGATCAGGATCAGGGATATAAACATCAAAGGCTTCTTCTACATAGACGCCAAGCTCAGCAAGAGAGAATGAGTCCATTAACCCTTTGGTAATGATCTCCTCGTCATCTTGAAGTGGATAATTGGGATCGCGAATGAGTTCAGACAGCACAAATTCGCGAACTTTTGCATGAACCTCTTCTTGGGTGAATGCCATAACTGTACCTCATATTTTAAGCGGCGGTGATTATAGCAAAAGCACTTCCTAAATGCTACATTTGGTCGTGATAGCTCACCAACGCTGCATCACCCGCCGCAGCAACAGCTTGCTCATAGGCAACCCAAAAATCGTAGGCCGAGGAGTATCGCTTATTGCGATCTTTGGCTAAAGCAGTCATTAATACGGCTTCTATTTCTGGTGGAAAGTCGGGAGCAAGTGCTGTAGGCAGCATTGGCGGTTGTGCATTATGAGCCACGACCAATGTCATATCATTTTTATAGGTGTACGGCATTTGCCCCAACAAAACTTCATATAATAAAATACCCACTGCATACAAATCTGATCGATGATCAATGGAGTCGGGATCCTGTGTTAATTCTGGCGATACATAACGCGCATCTCCTAACGAATTCACCGTATCTGTTACATTAGAATCGACCCCCGGGGTCTTAACCAGCACAAAATCACCTAGATAGATATGCCACTTAGTTTCATCTTTCAGATTTTTGATCAGAATAGAAGATGGATTGACATTACGGTGTACCGCCCCAGTATCATGAATATAGGCAAGGGCATCTAAAATTGACCGTAACACGATCTGCATCCGCGCCGGAGAAAATGGATAGTGTTGGACTGCCTGCGCTAATGTCACTAAACCACCAAGGTACGGTGTCACTGAATACAGCCGTTCACCTTCTCCCATCCCCCAATTTTTGAGCGCCACGATGTTAGGATGCTGAACCGCACTCAACGCATTCATTTCTCGCATAAACCGTGTTACATAAGCCGTATCTTGGCTAGCTTCAAGACTTAGCACTTTGATGGCATACGGTTGCTCACCAATCAAGTTCTTCTCATAACCAAGATAAATCTCCGCAACAGATGTTGTAGAAAGCAATTCCTCAATTTTGTAACCTTCAAAAATAGTCCCAACTAGGCTCATGATTTTCCTTTCAACTTATCGCATAGTGTAGAGAAAAAAAATTAAAGTGGCAACTTTATCGGATCGCTAACCGCAGTGTCGCTTTCAACAATGCAGAATTTCCTTGATACTGTGACCATAGCGCTCGCCCTTCTGCAATATCCGTTACTGTCAGCGCTAAAGCATAGTTAATCGGCGTTTCAAGCCCTATTTTGTCCGCAGCAACTGCAATTGCACCATTAATATAAGCCGCACTACTCCGCATCGTGTCTTGTTTGAGTTCATTACGCAACAATTGCGGCGCAGGTTTAAAACGCCGTAACCAATAGTGGGCAAACCGTTGTGGGATCAATCGCAATCCCCGTACCAACAGCGGCAGATTCACATCATCAATGGCTATCAATTGCACACCAAGCCGATCCATAATCCCAATCGCTTCTGCTAATTGACGATACTCATAATCAAATAGCTCAGGGCTGGCATAAATTTCAGATGGTGTACAATCCATGATGGCACACATCGCTTGGGTGCGCATAGACCACAAAACACTACTCCATCGTAACGAGTCACCATCAGCTTCTAGAACGGTTTCACCTGTCGATTGTACCAATTCTATAAACAGTGACGTTTGCGCATGATCTGATTCAACAAGCCAATGGCCTGTATCCCCGACTCGGATCGCATTTTGATCGTTCCCCCATTGCACATCGTTTGTCCACAATGCAGACAAAACTTGCCCATTCGGGAATATCGTTTGGATCTGGTCAAGTGCACCGATGCCCCATTGCAAGCTCACCATTGGTGGTGGTGTTTGCTCATAAGGCACAAAGGTTTGTAGGGTTTGCAGCGCGGTAGCAACCTGCCATGCTGGCATCGCAAGCACGATTAGGTCTGGTTTTTTAGCGGCAGTCATATCAGTCACAATGGTACAAGCTAATTGTGCTTGCCAAATCGATTGTAATGGTGCGGTCGTCAGCCATGTGGTTTGCGATGCGGGGAACCCCTTGGCTAACCATGCCGCCAATGGCGTATCTCCCCAGACTAGGATATGTTGGTGGCTCATCATCTCTTGTGCGGTTCCATTTCTAACGTTCCGTTAGCCCTAAAAGGCTAATCAACGCATAACAATATTTCGGTGGCGAACAGCGGGGGCGCGGGCATAAAAAAAGATGCCCACTGGACACCTTTTTTAATCAAGCGATAGCAAGCATAACGGTATTACCCGATGCCAAATTCTTTCACAATCTGGGCAACCCAAGCCACAATACGATCATCACTCATATCGGCTTGATTATCGTTATCCAATGCTAAGCCCATCAATTTGCCATCTTCCATAGCCGCAGATGTGGAAAACTCAAATCCAGCGGGGTCTGTAAATCCAACCAGTTCAGCGCCACAGTCACGAACTTTTCGCCCAATGATACCTACTGCATCTTGGAAGGAGTCAGGATAGCCAAATTGATCGCCCAAGCCAAACAATGCCACTTGGCGGCCATTGAGTTCAAGCGCATCCATATTATCGTAGGCTAAAAACCAATCATCTTGTAGTTCCCCAATATTATAGGTTGGGCAACCAATGATGAGTTTATCCCACAATTCGAGATCAAATAGTTCTTCGGAACCAATATTTTTGACTTCCACTGCCGAGCCAGCAGCTTCTTGTAATGTTTTACCAATCTTTTCGGCAGCAAGTTCTGTTGCCCCTTCATTGGTCCCATAGTAAATCGCAATCTTTGTCATCGTAGATTACATCCTTTGTTGCATGTTTTCAGCAGGGAACCATAGAGCGTGCCCCACAGTTCCCTGTCACACTAGACTTCGATACTATTCCAATCAACGCCCATTTCTTTAGCCAATTTCTTCGCCGCAGAAATCCGTTTGCGGTCAGGGCCTTTGAGCTTGATTTCTTTGTTTTTGCCTTTAACTTCCAGTTCTTTAGCAGCCTTCAGTTCATCCTCACCAACCATGGTGTGCGCGGGCTCTTCAGCAGGAGCCTCTTCAGCAGGGGCAGCGGCTTCAGTCGGTTCAGGAGCAGTTGGGGCAGGTGTAGGAGCGGCAGCAGGTGCAGGCGCATCAGCTTTGGCTTTTCCGGCCACAACATCCGCTAAGGTTAGATCTTGCTTGCGGGCAAACTTAACGACTTCAGCAACTGCTCTATAGTCTGGGGAAGAAACCGACAGCGTCCGCGCTTGAACAGCACTTTTAATGTCCAACGCAGCTTGAGCGCGTAATTCTGGTGTCAAGTCCACATCGCGCACATCCTTGAGCGGATCACCGCTGGTTTCGGTTTTAGTACCGCTAAAGCCAGCTTCAACCTGTTGTTTAGCGGCAGGTTGACCGGCCCCCAAGGCAGCCGCATCATCGACAATAGCATCTTGAGCTTCGATCAATACCGTTGTTGCCCGATTCATATTTTCAGCAGTTGGTTCGGGCAATGGAACGCCAGCTTTCTTGGCAACCTTCGATACATCAGTGTGTTCCCAATGACCGCGTGCTTCAGCTTCTTCAAATACACGGGTGGGGGAAATCGTTTGCCAATAGCTCACCGGCTTTGACAATTTTTGTTTGTCGTGGATATGCGCCGTAGTCCGGTCATATGATGCCATCTCATAATCGTGATCCATTTTGATCGCGTCAAAGGGGCAATATTCCGCACAATAACCACAATTCATGCAAATATCAATATCAATGTAAAAGTCTTCTGGTTTTGGCACAGGCCGCCCCGTATTGGGGTCAGAACCACGCACAATCCAGATACATTGTGGCGGGCAGACCTTTGCACAAATCCCGCAAGACGTACACCAATCATCACCCGGCGCATAAGGGTCTTCGGGATTGTTCACCACCAAAAATGGTACAAACCGGAACCGCTCTGGCACGGCTAATTTTTCTTCAGGATATTCTACCGTAAACACGCCTTTGGCTTCAGCCCCTTGGCGCACGGCAAATGTTTGGGTGGTATACCGATTACCCAACCATTTCAAGTCTTCAGTAAAGGTGTCCACAAAGTGTTTAATGGTTGTGGACAACCCTTTGACTAATCCTTGTCCGTACATAACTGTTTTTCTCCTTCAATCCATCCAAGGGAGCGGCATAAGCACCGCTCCATCAGGTTACAATCCACTAGCGGTCAACTTCACCGAGTACGATGTCGATACTACCGAGGATCACCACCACGTCAGCCACTTTATGTCCCTTACACATTTCGCCCAAGGGGGTCAAGTTGATAAAGGATGGTGAGCGGACATGATACCGCCATGCGTTTTGGTCGTAGTCTTTACCACCACGTGCGATGGTGTAATAACCGAGTTCGCCTTTGGGGTTTTCAACCCGACCGTAAGATTCCCCTTGCGGGATACGGGGGTTATAAGCATCCACACCATGAACCGGCATATCGCCTACTTCTTGGAGCTTGTGCCACACTTGCTGCAAAATACGGATGCTCTGAATCATTTCATCAAAACGCACCATCATGCGGTCGTAACAGTCCCCGTTATAACGAACCGCTACATCAAAATCAAATTCAGGATACAAGCCATAGGGTTCTGCTTTACGCACATCATAGGGAACGCCACTCGCACGTAATAACGGTCCCGCTGCACCATAAGCAATAGCATCTTCAGGGGGCAAAATACCAACCCCTTGGGTACGGGTCAACACGATTTCATTTTTAGTGAGGTATTCATACATTTCATCCACCGCACGGGGCAAGCGTTCAAAGATGATGTCCTGTAGATATTCCCATGTGTTCCATTCGCGCATACGGTCAGCGACTTTTACCGCAGGTGCTAACAAGCGATCGGGCACATCGTGTGCTAAACCGCCAAAACGCATATAGTTGCACATCAAGCGGCTACCCGCGATGGCTTCAAAGAAGTCCAAAATGAGTTCGCGTTCTTTTACCAAATACAACATGGGGGTTTGGAACGCGCCCAAGTCGTTCAAGAAAAAGCCCGTTGCCCATGAGTGATTCACATAGCGGGTTAATTCGGTCACCAATACACGGATGAGTTCAGCGCGGCGGGTTGGGGCAGCGTATCCTCGCATTCCACCCTCAGACATCAGATGTTCAACCGCTAGGGCATACCCCCAGTTATTGGACATGCTAGAAATATAGTCTAAGCGATCCGTGTATGGCATGTTCATTGGCCATGTATTACGCTCGCCGATCTTTTCATGGTTGCGGTGCAGGTATCCCATAACTGGCTCAAGGTTTTCAATGGTTTCACCACTGACTTCTGCCACCATACGGAACACACCATGTGTACTGGGATGGTGGGGGCCAAGGTTCACCACAAGGCTATCGGTTTTCATACCTTTAGCGCCTTCGATTTCAACCCCAAAGCCTAAGCCTGTATAGTTAGCCGTTTCAGAAACATCTTTAAACCCATCTAAGGTAAAGCCTTTTGGATAGGCCACATTCTTACCAAACAAGTTGTGTTCTTCAGAACGGGATACATGCCCCCCCGGCCACCGGCTTTTAAAGGGTTTAAATTCTTCTTCGTAATAGGCTTCTTTCCAGTCTTTCCGCATGGGGTGGCCATCAAAGCCTTCCCACATCAAAATGCGTTTCAGGTTAGGGTGACCGTCAAAATAAATACCGTGTAAGTCCCATGCTTCACGTTCTTGGAAGTCCGCACTGGGATAAATATCAATTAGGCTAGGTAAGTTCGCGTTATCACGATCCGTTTTTGCCCGTAATACAACTGGCTTAGAAGGGCCATTAATGCCTTCTTCAATGCTATAGAGATGATAGACCATTTCCATATCATCCGTCCAACCGAGATTATCCACGGCGGTGGCGCTGGAAAGGTAATCATACCCCATGTCATCACGCAGGCTTTGGGCAACTTCCACTAAACTAGATGCATCAACAACAATGCTATCAAAGCCTTCGCGGTCTTCTTTTTTCACCGCATCACCAAAGCGGGTTTGCAGCTTTTCTAACACACTCGCATTCGGGCTTTGCCCGACAGCTTGCGATTGATCTACTACTTGGTCAGTCATGCTCTCTTCCCTTATATATTAGGCTTCGGGAGTCGGTTCGGCAGCCGTGGCCACCGCTTCGGCTTGTTGGCGTAAGATGGCAGCTTGGCGGGGGTCAGCAATATCAGGCCCCAACACTGGCATTGGCACATCTTCGATTGGGCCTTGGCTGTACCACGGGGTACTATTAAATTGCCCAATGCGTTGCCCGTCCATTTTCCGTTGTAAGGTGATCAACCCATGAATCAAGGCTTGTGGGGTTGGCGGGCACCCAGGCACATACACATCCACTGGAATGAATTTATCAATCCCGCTCACCACATTGTAGCCTTCTTTAAAAGGGCCACCCCCAGACGCACACGCCCCCATTGCCAAGCAATACTTGGGTTCAGACATCTGATTCCAAATACGGACAATCGGCACCACCATCTTTTTAGTGACCGTTCCCGACACGATCATCAAGTCGGCTTGGCGCGGGCTAGCGCGGAACACTTCCATACCAAAGCGCGACATATCGTAACGAGAGGTTGCGGTGGCGATCATCTCAATCGCGCAACACGCCAACCCAAACAGCAACGGCCACGTTGACGAGCGACGGCTCCAATTATAGATGGAACTGAGGCTGGTCACGGCTACATTATCTTGTAAGCCTTCGGGCACGGGCACGGATGGGTCATGCAATTCGCGTAAATCAAGTTCACTCATCCTGTAAACGCCTTATCCTATTCTCAGTAATTTGTTTATATTGTAACAAATGGTACAAATGTTGCCAGAAGGAACCCGCCAAATTGGTCTTTTTGTTGTGCATTTTCTCACATTAACCAATCCCAAACTTCAGAAAATCCACCGCCAAATCATAATTAGTAAAGAAATATGCAAACATCGCATCCTATAAAGCCTAATAATGTGATGAAACTCGCAAACACTCAATATAGACTATAATTTAAACTAGCTATTCAGTTGAGGGTTTGGGTATTAGAGGAATATGGCAAAATTAGAGCAAGAAATATTAGAAGATGCTTTTCACTTCACCTATGATGATTTTCTCATCAATCAGCAAGAAGGAAGAGCCACCTTCCAACAACAAATCTATCTCTACAAACAATCTATCTTGCGTATCGGGGGTGCATTTTTAATTTTTGTTGTTGGCGTTAGCGTTCTTCTTTTGATGATAGATTTTCCTAGCACCTTTGATGATTTTTTAGATGGCGCACTGTCTGTCATACCTTGCTTTATACCAATAGGCATCTTAACAGCCATGTTAATCAGCTATCAGATTGGAACAATCTTCTTTAATCAAGATTATGTTCTCTCAACACAAGGAACGATAATCTTACATACAAAAGAAGGCTTATATCCTCAACATCGATTGACTATCGAGGATATAACGATCATGATCAACAAAAAACAATTTAAGGCTTTAACAAGCGGTGAACAGTATTGTGTGCATACTGTTCCTGGGGGTGGTGAACGGCTTATCTCAATTTTGCCACTTCAGCTAGTTGAAACGTTAACAACTAAAACAACACCATCTACAAGGCAAGACGCACCTTTACCACCCGCCCAAAATGGACTCCAAAAAGTTTTTAACTTTGATGATGACGACTTCCAACACAACATAGCAAGGAGACTATCTCCTAGACAAAAAAAGCGACTTATTATTGATGGAATCAAATCCCCTCAGACACTTAGCATGGTCTATTTTCCACTCTTATTCGGTTGCTGTTTTATGCTAGCAGGATATGGTAGCGAACCAATTCAAAATCTACTGATTGCCGTGTCAATACCCCTAGGGATTGCATTAGTTGTGGCGTGGCTTTTATTAATGCCAGTTTGGCACGATATTAGAGGTGGGGATGTCCAACATGTTTGTAGTATCATCGTACTTGCTAAAGATATGATGGGGACATATTCTTTGATGGTACTTCATGATGAGAATCTCGATGATAATATCAATATACACTACCAATACAAGTTTATGCTATCCAATAAACAGTATTATATGTTAGAAAATCATGCGACATACTACATATACTTCACGTTAAACACACACAAGATTGTCTCTATTCAGCAAACAGATTCATAGACACATCAGAAAATTAGGATATTGAAATAGATAAAGTCTTATGATGAAGAATCTTCTTGCTCAACAACCTGTCCTTGAATCAATGGCGCCAGCACAATAGAGGTACTCGTTTTCCCATAATGCCGCAATTGGGTCAACAATTCATCCAGATGACTAATTGATCGCACCGTCACTTTAAACAAATAGCAATCTGTGCCAATGGTTGAATATAATTCTTGGATTTCTGGGAACCGCAGCGCAAATTTTTTCATAGCTTGTGGGGTGACAGTATCTTTTTGCAACGTCAGATTAATGAATGCGGTAATGGGCATTCCTAATTGTTCATAATCCAGCGCCACACGATACCCTTGTATGATACCGTGATCTTCCATCTGCCGAATACGCTCGGCAACCGCCGTTGACGACAAATTTACCCGCCGCCCAATTTCTGTATAAGACAATCGCGCATCTTCTTGTAACTGGGTCAGGATTTTCCAATCAATACTATCTAGGGCTTGATGTTCCATCGTTTTCGGCGCTGTTTCCCTTGATTCTTCAATATTTACTTCAACAATAGCGGTATTTTTAAAGGACAGACGCCCTTTTCACTCAGTATACTCAGATTATATACCGATTTTTCAACGACTCAAGGAATATACCCATGTGGCAACGCTTTATGATCGCCCTCGCCAAAAATAAATGGTTAAGCCATACGCTTCAGAACAACCAATTTTTCGATCAGCTAGCCTACCGTTTTGTTGGTGGCCATGACATCCATGAAACGCTGAATAAAGCAGAAACCTTAGCCAACCAACAAATCAAAATTTCAATCTACTATCTCGGAGAGTATGTCAGTGATGAAACACTGATAGAACAAAATGTGGAGGCAATCCTAACTGCCATCGATGAATTTGGTAAAGCAGGAAAAGAAATCCATATTTCAGTAGACCCAACACAAATCGGATACGCCGCCTCAGATGATTTAGGCTGGTCAAATGCGCAACGCATTGCCGATGCACTAAAGCAACACCCAACCGCCAAATTTCTGATGCTTGATATGGAAGATCACAGCTATCTTGAAAAGACCCTAGCGTTATATCAAGCATTACAAGGCAAAAACCTACCAGTTGCAATCACTTTACAAGCTTATCTTTATCGCACAATGGATGATGTCAAAAGCATCACACAACAGCCTGCGGCAATACGCCTCGTTAAAGGTGCATTTGCAGAAAATCGTCAAATCGCATGGACAAAAAAACAGGATATTGATACCAATTATTTTGAAATCGCCAAATTTCTTTTACAACCAGCCATGCGAGAGTGCAACATCTATCCAATTTTTGCAACGCACGATCATCATCTCATTGAGCGGATTAAACCCCTGTTAAACGGTTGGCAGCCCCACCAATATGAATTTGAAATGTTATTAGGGGTACGGGAACCGCTACAACAACAACTTGTCCAGTCAGGCCACCCCTTACGGTTATATGTGCCGTTTGGCACAGAATGGTGGGCTTACACGGCGCGGCGGATTGGGGAAAACCCTGCCAATTTGCGCTTTGTGGGGCGCGCATTAATAGAAACCAACTAACCACAAAACAGTAAAAACAATAACTCTAAAACAAAACGCCAAACCGACATGCAACCCTTTCCTCAACAAACACGTATAGAGAGGTAGAAACCCAACGATTAGAGGAATGGCTCATGTCAGTGTACAAAGAAGAAAATATCATTGCCACCACCCCCAACGCCCGCCGCTATGAAGTCTTAAACGGTCAAGTGATGGTCTATGAGTTAATTGGCGTTCATCAAGCCGATATTGACGCATGGCAACAACTGAGTTTAGACGATTTGGAAAATACCGAACAATTGCGCGATTACGTAATCGTTGATCTCAGTCGGAGTGACTTCACCCGATACCTAGAAAGTACATCCAAAGCACTGGCTTCTATGGATAACTTCCGAGGCGAACGCTATGTGGCGATGGTAACGCCCGATACGGTCACGAGTAAACTCCTACGCCCATTGATTCCTAGCACCATCAAAAGCCTAAACCCAGACGCCAAATGGAAATTGTTTACCTCTTTAGAGGATGCAATCCGCGACATGGAAATCCAGATCACAGCAAAACAACGCTAAATCACCTATGACTTAGCGTTGCAATGATTGTTATACAGGGATTCTTTAACCGTTGGACTTTCTATTCGTTTGGAGCGCCTGATACCGTTGGCACAACTTCAAAATAGCCGCGTCCGATTTGCTCGCCACTTTCATCCAAAATACGGACGATACCTTCCCAGTAAGGGTCTGATGGGGGAATCGTTTCAGGCGTTAAGGTTTGATCATCAAAATACGGGATCAAGGTATAAGAACCATCGGGGGTGACGATTTCAAACTCTAACGTAAAATTGATGTCCAGTAAGGGATTTGTCCATTCGCGTAAGACATTAAACGTCACATCTTCTTGTAACAGATCCAAGGCAGTGCCATCTGGATAGTAGATTGCGCCAGAGGGTAATTCAGGAACCACATTCCCATCCTGATCCAAAATTTGGGTCAAGATCAGGGTTGTACCATCATCCAAGCGCAAGCCCCACCAATTCCATCGTAGATTACAATCAATAAAGTTGCCCCATTGATGGTCGAACCATGTAGAGCCTGTCATTTCATAGCTTTGATCGCCCAAGGTTGCGGTCATGGTGGTGGGGACAGTGGGCAAACTGTAATACCATGAGTAGCCATCTAGGGTCGCTTTATCAACGGCGCAATCGTCTAAACTGCCCATAGCAACCAAGCCATCCTCAGCATGGACAATATACTCACCATCGTCATTGTCCACCATAATCGATAGGGATAGTGGCATGGTGTCACCGCTTGCATAATGGGTAACATCCCCTTCATAGGCGATTGCCCACGCATCATCTTCAGACACATAAGCAAGACTAAACAGACCATCATCAAAAATATTTTCATCAGTACCGACCGTACCAAGACCAATTCCGCGATGATGCCAAAAAGTTTCGTTCGTGGTGTCGCTTAAGGCAACTTCATAACCATAAGATGCTTGTCCCAAAAAGGGGCTCACAAATAATGTGATCTGGAATCCCCACAAGTCACCGGTGGCGTCATCTTCCATAACCCCGGTGTAATATAACCACTCGACAAATGCCCCTTCTTGCACGACATCATCCTCAATGTGCATGAGATGATCATCAGGAAAGGTTAATAAATCACTAGCAGGATATTGGGGGCGTGGATCTTGTGCATGGGCAACTGCCCCAAACAGTAACAATATCAGTACAACACAGATTGCAACATGTTTCATGCTTTACACCTTTTGAATAAATTATCAACTATTTTCTATTCACGCTGACGGGAATGAGCGCTATATCAAAATAGCGCAACATGTTCTATTATAATATAGTCGCAAGATTCCCTCATAAACGGTCAACAACGGATCAAAAACACTCTCTATGGCTATTGATATTTCGATCATCATCGTCAACTGGAATGTGAAAGATATGCTAGCCGATTGTCTGCGTAGCCTTGAAGCCTATCATGGACGGTACAAAATTGAGATCATTGTAGTAGATTCCGCGAGCCAAGATAACAGTGTAACTATGCTACGCGAACAATTCCCTGATGTAGTCACACTGGCTCAATCTGACAATGTTGGCTTTGTGGGGGGTAATAACATCGGGTTTGAAGCTGCCAAAGGGCGCTATCACTTTTTACTCAATCCAGACACCGTAGTACATCCGCACGCCATCGCCACCTTGATAGAATATCTTGAGCAACACCCTAACGTGGGCATTGTTGCCCCGCATACACTCAACACGGATGGAACCCACCAATCCACACGGCGGCGCTTTCCGACGCTGTTCACTGGGATGATTGAGGCCAGCCCGTGGCAACAATGGTTACCAGACAGCCTATTCAATCGTTTTTATATGCGTGATACAGGTGACGAAAGTATTTTAGAAGTCGATTGGGCGCAAGGGTCTGCCCTACTCGCCCGTAAAGATGTGTATGAGCAAATCGGTGGGCTTGATCCAACCTTCACTATGTTTTCCGAAGAAGTGGATTGGTGCAAACGCTCCAAAAATGGAGGCTGGGAGATCGTCTATGTGGGTAATGCCTTCATTACGCATCATGGCGGCGGCAGCACGGTACAAGTCAACAACCGTAAGCATATTCACTTTCAGCAAAGCAAATTTCGCTACTTCCGTAAACATCACGGATGGCTCGCCGCGCAGGTTGTTCGCGCGAGTGTGATCATGGGTTATCTCGTCGATATGGGCATTGAGGGGGCAAAATTGCTATTAAAACATAAGCCCGAACTCCGCCAAGACCGGATTCAGGCTTATCGTACCATTGTGAAACATTTGATCAGTGGGCAAGACCCTTAAAAGGTACATGTCCCCACAACTGCGCCGCCATCATTTAACACACTGACCAAATTACCGCCTTCATACCGTACTGACCAACCACTAGGCGTATTGGGGTCAGCAGGAACGGCTAAAATTGCGCCAGCCGCTTCATCAGATGGTTTAAAGACGGCCACCAAAAAGCCACCGGAGAAGATGTCAAAGCCGCTATAGACTTGCACGAAGCCATCGGCAGTGACATACGTCCGAATATTGGCACAATCCACTTGTTGAGGGCTCCCTGAACCACTAGACGCACCCGCCGCTGGGGCAACGGCGACATTGATCACAACGGTTCCACCACCCGGAGCTGCCGCCGTGATCACAATATTGTTATTGATAAAATCAAAATTTTGCCAGTTGTATGTTTGACCATTGATGTTAACCGTCAAGAGATTATTGGTAATCGCATTCGCAAGTGCATCAAAATCCGCTTGGAGCGCGTTCATGTTAAAGTTCAGGGTTGCATTACTCGTTGCGCCGGATTGGTCACCATTGATATTGGTCGCCACGCCACCTGTATTCAAATTAACGGTTACTGCCCCCGTCGAACCACCACCTGTATTGGCCAATACATTGGTCACTTGCCCCGAAATGTTAACGGTTGTTGTCCCCGGTGTGTTGGCACTGCCGCCATTGGCAATAACCGAATCTACAACCGCCCCTGCTTCAACATCCACAACAGCATTCCCGCCTTGCCCACCCGTGCCTGTACCACCAGCTGGGCTAGTTCCCGCATTCGCGGTAAAGCTCTGACCTGCTTGATTACCTGTTACGGTTACGCTAGCATCCCCACCATTGCCATTGGTACCATTTGTACCACCGTTCCCTGTACCACCAGCCCCACCATTGCCGCCAGTTGCATTCCCATTTGTCGCCGTTGCATCTCCTCCATTGCCTCCATTGCCACCCGTACCAGCGTTGGTGC
>JGI12316J15310_10000038_pt12 | contig 130371 bp, 107 predicted proteins | sample MarCyaLeptolynsp_FD_15310 | JGI IMG/M metagenome (IMG submission 15310) | reverse complement strand
CCCCGTAGTAGGCGCCGGTACGCAGCATGTCCGCGAAGAAAAAGTCCGGCTTCTCGCCGGTCGACTCGCCGTCGGCGAACAACTTCTCCACCGCCGAGAGATCCTCCGGCCGCAGCCGCTCGACGCCCTCGTCCCCGGCCGGCTCAAAGCGCCCAGGCGGAAGATGCATCCGGTTCATCCGCTTCCGCCAGCGCGTCCGGAACCCAAACTCCTCCAGCAAATCCGCGACCTCGTTCGGAACCGAAAGACTATACGCGCCCGCCGGAACCTCAGCGATCAGCGGACGCAACGTCTCCGCGTCCCCCAAAGCGAACAGGATCGCCGGCCGGAACGGCGCAAACACCAACAACAGCGCATCGTCGCGATCGGGAAACGCATGCCACCGGCAATGCTCCCTGAAGCCCGGATCGAGATCGGCCAACGCGTAACCCGACCAAGCCCGGTCGGACGAAAGAATACGCTCCACGCGCACAAGATCGGTTTCGAGAGGCACCGATTCCCACCCTAGCAACGAGGGCGGGGCCTACGGGCTTCGGCGCGCGGCCTTGGAGGGAACTCTTCGCAATTCGAGAGTCGGGCCGCGACGCCGAGGCCGCGCGAGCGGCAAGCGCTCAGCGGGGGAGATGCACGGCAAGGAGCGGCGACTCAGTTTTGCGCCCGCTGAATACGCTGATCGGCCCCGTCCGCGTCTGGAATCAATGCCGACCAACGCACGCTGCTCCTCCCGGGGACTCCCGCCGCCAGGGAAGGTCATGATCGAGTCGAGAAAAAGCGCCCTCCGCCGCCGCCCAAAAAGATGAGTGCTGCCCAAAGACGGACACCGGCGGCGAAGGGACTTGAAGTAGGTGCTGTGACTCACTCGAACGCGGCCACTATTCGCAACAGCCCGACCATCACCCAAGCCAAGCGTTATCAAAGAATTAGCATCGAGACCCAAACGCCGCCCGTGTCACAACGACCAACGCCCCGTGTCCCCCCGACCCATACGTAGCGCGTCCATAGCCCGGCAGAGCCCCGACAGCGAGGGGCTGGGAAAAAATACAACGTCCAATACCCCACTACCGCCGGCGAACGAGCAACGGTGCCGCGGGCGTGAGCCCGTGACCACGGTCGCACGTCAAGCCTCGCCCGCTGCGACATTCACGCACGGCGCGCTTCGCCAATCCCGTAGGGACAGGAGCTACGAAGACCTCGACGATCCATTCACGACCGACCGGTTCAAATTTTTCACAGCCCCTGAGTGCCGGGCCCAGCGCGATTTGCGAAGCAAGAGCCCGTTGTTTAGCCCGGAGGGCGCCATTTCGTTAGCCCATGGCGCAAGCCATGGGAAATCAATGCGATGCCAGACGACTCTTCTCTCGCAGCGTCTCTCACGTCACGGCTTGCCGGGACGTCAGAGACGCTGAAGCCGAGTCGCGCCCAAACAGTTTTTCCCACCCCCTCACGGGGCGTTGCGCCCTCAGCGGCGCGAAACCACGTAAGCCTGCGCCGCCGTCCCAATCGGCAACTCAACCAAATCCGCCCAAGTCTCATCAGCCCGCTGCTGCACCAGCGTCACCCGATCGATATGCAACCAGATCGGATCCTGGAACCGCTCCCAACGCTTCTTGGCCAGCTCAAAACACTCCTGCGTGCGCCCCGGCGTCCCCATCGAGAGCGTCACGTGCGGAACATACTCGTAGTTCTCCACATGCTCGAACGGACCCGAGTTCAAAATATCGTGCAGCACGCGCAGTTCGGCCGCGCCTTCTCCGACCGTCAGCTTGATCACCTGCGTCGTCTCAAAAAGGCTCACCCCGGTGATCTCGACGTTCAGCGGCTCGAAGTTTTCAAGGATCTTCGAACACTCTTCCGCCGCCCGCTGCAACGAGTCCCCCAGCGGACGAGGCGGCAGCAAGGTCAGGTGGGCGCGGTGCGGGCAACCGGGAGTGACTTCACACCGGAAAGAGTCGACGAACTCCGCCAACTCCCCCTTGAGGTAAGACACCACCGAAAAGGAGTTGAGCATTTCGGGCTGCATAACTCTCTCCATCGAGAAAGGGCTCCAACGCGGCAACGACGAAGGGGAGACAATCGATGTCTCCCCCGTTACTTTTCACTATACAGCCTGACCGGCCATTTCCGGCGGCGCTTGGACCTGCGGTTCCGGCTCGACCCAGGCCGCCGGGTCAAACCCCCAGTAGTTCAGCAACATGACGCGATCGTCCGGATCGACTAAAACGTCGCCGACGCCCAACGGACGCGGCAACGTCGCCGATTCCGGCTCCTCGGCCTGCAAGCGTTTCCAAGCGTCATAAGGATGATCGGCTTCGATCTCGCCCGACTCCTCATAGTGCTGCGGCTTGAGCGTCAGGTCGCCCGGCTTCGGCGCGCGCTCACGGAAATCGGCGACTCGATTCTCATCGAGCAGAAGGATGCGATAGCGGGGCATCAACCGCCCATTATGGATCGACCCCCGCCCCAAGCGCCACCCACTCTTCTGCAGCCCAACCCGACCGCTCCTCATCCCTCCTTCAACACAGTCGCTGGAGACCCCGTGCCCGCCCGCCGCGCCGCCAACAGTCCGGCGGATCCGACGATCGCCAGCGTCAACCCGCCCGCCGCCGCGTAGAGCGCCGGATCGTTCACCGAAACCTCAAATGAGAACGGCGCGATCCACCGCGAAGCCGCCCACGCCGCCCAAACTCCAATCGCCGAGCCGAACAGCGCCGCCTGAAGACCTCGCCGCATCCCGGTCGCCGTCAGCTGGCCCGGGCGCGCCCCCAAAGCCGCCCGCACCGCCAACTCCCGCCGCCGCTCGGCGATCGATCGCGCCGTAACGACGGCCAATCCGATCGCTGTGATCAGCAGAGCCAGGGCCGCAAAGACCGCCGTCGTCACCGTATAGAACCTCCGGTCCGAGACCGACTCGGAGAGAATCGAATCCACCGTCGTCGTCCTCATCAGCGGCACCGTAGGGTCCACCGCTCGGACCGCCGCCCGCAACGCGCCGCCGACGTCGATCCCCTCGCTCGCTCGTACCACCAGACACATCAGCTCTGACGGCTGTTGCGCTCGCGGCAAATAGATCGCCGCCGTCGGCTCTTGGTCTAGACTGCGATAGCGCACGTCCCTGACGACGCCCACGATCGTCACGCGATCCCGCAGCGGCAAGCGCTCTCCCAGCACGTCGACGCGCCCGAAGGCGTCCAGCGCGACCCGCTCCGAGACGACCGCCGTCGGCTCGCCCCTCTCGTCGTCCGATTCGTTGAAGAATCGCCCGGCCAGCAGCTCCAGCCTCATCACTTCGAAGTACCCCGGATCGACCTGGCGGAAGTTCGCTACGTAAGGCGTGCGCCCCTCGTCGAGCCCGTAGCGCCTCGTCCAATCGACGCCGCGGAAAGGAACCGCCGACGTCATCCCCGCCTCCATCACGCCCGGGATCGCCCGCACCCGTTCCATGACCTGGTCTTGGAATCGGCCCATCGCGCCGGGCTCGTCATACGTCACGTCGCGTAGCCGCATCTCCGCCGTCCAGACGCGCTCCCCGTCAAATCCGAGCTCGACCTGGTGCAGATTCCAAAAACTCGCCAGCAGCACCGTCGAACCGACCAGCAGCACGACCGCCGCCGCCGATTGCAGCGCCACCAAGCTCAGCCGCATCCGCTCGCCGGAACGCGTCGGCGTCTGTCCGCCTCCGGCTCTCGCGGCCGAAGCGACTCCCGCGGCATGACGAACCGGCGCCGATGCGGCGGCCAGTGTGATCAACGTCGCGACCGCCGCGGCCCCTGCCAGCAGGAGAGGATGAGCGGCCGCTTGCTCGCCGCGCGGCACGACCGCGGGCACAAGCGCGCGCAGCAACGGGATCGTCGCCCAGGCCGTCGCGACGCCGCCCAACGTCCCCAGCCCGGCCAACAGAAGTCCCTCGGTCAGCAGTTGACGCGTCAGCCGCGCCTGCCCCGCTCCCAAGGCCGAGCGCACCGCCAACTCGCCGCGTCGCGCGTCCAGACGAACCAACAGCGTGCCCGCCGCCGCCACGCAGGCGGTCAGCAGCAACAACGCGGAGACGCCCGCCAGCAGCAACACCGCCGGTCGCGTCTCGCCGGCGATCCATTCCCTTACCCTCCGCACGTCGGTTCCGGAGCGGTACGTGCGGTCCCCGCGTCCGGAGTCGACTTGGATGGCGTCGGCCAACTGCGCCCTCGCCGCCTCGATCGAGACCCCCTCGCCCAGTCGCCCGATCGCTCCCCAGTACTCGATCGATCTCGGATGCGCGGCGGCGAACTGATCCCAGGAATGCACCGCCCAGATCTGCGTGCCGTCCGGATAGGCGAAGCGGAAATCCGGCGGCAGCACCCCAACGATCGTGAAGACCGCCTGCCTCCGCTTCTGGCCGCGCCCGACCGTCAGCGGCATCGTCCGCCCGACCGCGCCCGGATCGCCGCCGAACAGGCTCTGCCAGAGACCGTGACTGAGCACGACCACGTCACGCCCGTCGTCTTGCTCTGAGAACAGCCGTCCGACCACCGGCTGCGCTCCCAGGATCGAGAAGAAGTTCGGCGTCGCCTCAGAGGCGCGCAGCCGTTCCGCGCGATCCGCAAACACCACGTCGTAGGGCGTGGCGCCGAAACCGGCCAGGCGAACGGCGGCGACGTCGGAGAGCACGCCCGGCGATCGGTCTCGCCAGGCCTCAATGAAGTTGCGCGTCGCGCCGTCGCGCGCTTCGAACTCGCCGTCGAACGAGGGCGCCGTGGGCCGCAACAGGACGACCTCGTCCGGCCGCTCGAACGGCAACGGCTCCAGCAGCACGGCGTACGCCAGACTGAAGACCGCGCTATTGGCGCCGACGCCGAGGGCCAACACCAGAGCCGCCCCGGCAAACAGCGCCGGCTCCCGCCCCAACGCTCGCGCCGCATGCCGAAGATCCTGACCCACCGACTCGAATAGCATCCTGGCGGAAGCATACACCGCCCCAGCCGAATCGCAAAGCCGCCCGACCGCCGTTACAGCCCCGCCAAAGCCCGCCGCGCATTCTCTTCCGTCTGTTCGAGCGCCATGCGCACCTCGCGCACCAGCAGCACGCAGCCGCTGCTCAGCCCGACCACCCCCAACGCCCCTACCAAGAAACCGACGCCCGCCACCGTCTTAAACGCCGTCGTCGCCCCGTACGCCGCAAACGAAGCCCCGACCACCGCCAGCAGCGCCGCACCCGCAAAACACCCCAGCGAACCGTAGAACAGCCGCATCGCCCGCAGCAGCATCTTCGAGCGCGTCGTCAGCCGCCTGAGCTCGTCCGCGGTGCGCGTCCGCTCCTCGCCTTCCGCCTCGGCCAGCATCGCCTGCAAACGCTTCGACTGGTCGACGACCCGTGCAATCCGATTCCCCGTGCCCAGCGAAAGCACCGAGCAGGCGTTCGTCAGCACCGCCGGCGCCACGATCGTCGTCAGCGCCGCGAACGGATTATCACCCAACATTTGCGGCGAAAACTGCACGCATCCCCATCCTATCGCGGCCTCCGCACGAGCCGTCGTGGCGGTCCCGTTCCCGGCTATGAGATGATTCAGCTTTCCGGTAAACGCGAGGATTCAACGTGTCCATTCGAGTCGCTCTTTTCGGCACCAAGTTCATGGGCAAAGCCCATTCCCAGGCCTACCGCAACGTCAACATGTACTTTGACGACGCGCCCCAAATCGAGATGAAGGTCATCGTCGGCCGCAATCCCGAAGAGACAGAGCAGGCCCGCAAAACCTACGGCTGGGAAGAAGCCGCCACCGACTGGAAGGCCGTCATGGCCCGCGACGACATCGACCTCGTCGACATCTCCACCCCCGGCCACCTCCACTTCGAGATGGCCATGGAAGCCGCCAAGCAAGGCAAAGACATCATCTGCGAGAAGCCGCTCGCCAACACCCTCGCCGAGTCGCAGCAGATGCTTGAAGCCGTCGAGAACGCCGGCGTCCGCCACTTCTTGATGCACAATTACCGCCGCATCCCCGCCGTCGCCCTCGCCAAGCGCATGATCGAAGACGGCCGCATCGGCCGCATCTTCCACTTCCGCGCCCGCTACCTCCAAGACTGGGCCATGTCGGAAGACCTGCCCTACCTCTGGCGCTTCGACAAGAACCTCGCCGGCTCCGGCGCCCTCGGCGATCTCGGCGCCCACATCATCGATCTCGGCCGCCACCTCTGCGGCGAAATCGTCGACATCTCCGCCGCCATGGACACCTTCATCCCCGAACGCGACGCGCTCGACGGCTCCGGCAAGAAGAAGGTCACCGTCGACGACGCCGCCGTCATGTGCGTCCGCTTCGCCGAAGGCGCCCTCGGCACGCTCGAAGCCACGCGCTTCGCCACCGGCCGCAAAAATCTCAACACCTTCGAGATCAACGGCAGCAAAGGCTCGCTCGAATTCGACCTCGAGAACCTTAACAACCTGCACTACTTCTCCACCGGCGACGACGCCGACGCTCAAGGCTTCCGCACCGTCATCTGCTGCGACGATCCGCACCCCTACGGCGGCCGCTGGTGGCCCGACGGCCACATCATCGGCTACGAACACACCTTCACCCACAGCGTCTACGACTTCATCAAGAGCCTCGGCAGCGAGGGACGCGTTCGCCCCGACTTCGCCGACGGCGTACAGAACCAAAAAGTGCTCGACGCCGCCGAAAAGGCCTCTGAGTCGCGCCAGTGGGTCAAGGTGAGCTAAGAGGCCTCTTGGTCGATCTGCACACCCACATCCTTCCCGGGCTCGACGACGGCGCCCCCGACGAGACCACGGCGCTCGAAATGTGCCGCATGGCCGCCCGCAACGGCACCCGCGAACTCGTCGCCACGCCCAAAACCACCCTCGCCTACCCCTTCGAACCCGGCGAGATCGACGAGCGCATCCGCGCGCTCCAAGACCAGCTCGGCGACAAGATCTTCTTGCACCGCGGCGCCGACCTCAGGCTCAGCTGGTCGAACCTCGCGGCGGCGTTTGAAGACCCCGGCCGCTACACCATCAACGGCGGGCGCTACCTGCTGATGGAGATCGGCGAGGACGTGCTCACCCGCGGCGCCACCAAGGTCATCGAACGCTTCCAAGCCCTAGGCGTCACGCCGATCCTCGCCCAGCCCGAACGCGACCGCGTGCTCATGCGCGACCTCAGCCGTCTGCGACGCTGGACCAAGCGCGGATGCCTGGCCCAAATCAGCGCCGGCTCGCTCACCGGCGTCTTCGGTGAGGAGACGCAGTTAGCCGCGATCCGACTCTTGAACGGACGCCTCGCCCACATCGTCGCCTCCGACGCGCACAACACGCGCTCGCGCAGCACCAACCTCACTCCGGCTTACGACTACGTCACCTACCGCTGGGGATCGCATCGCGCCAAACGCCTCTTCGTCGACAACCCATGGTCGGTACTCTGGAGCGAGCCGATCGAGCACGCCGGCTCGACCCGCCGTCACAGCCGCGGGTGGTTCTCCAAGCTAGGCCTCAACCGATCACAAAAGAAGCGAAGCCGCCGCCGAGGCTAAAAGGCTGTGGTGCGGGCGTCAGCCTCGCCCGCAAGGTGATTCGAGAAGCAAGGTCCCGTTCCCCAGCCCTCCCCCGGAAAGCTGATAACATCGAGACACCGTTGAGGTTCGGCCCGTCGGTTCTCCACTCCTCTCCGCCTGAATTCAAGGCTCGACTTGTCGCCTACGCTTGGCTCGCGGGAGTCTTCGCCTCCGTCCTCGCACTGCTCGCCCTCTGGCAGGGCTGGGGCTACGCCGGCCAGAACGGCTACTTCGAATCCAACCGCGGATTTCTCGCCGCCGATTTCCTCGAGGACTGGTCCGCCCGTTCGGTCGCCATCGGGCTGATCGCCGCACTTGCCGTCGCCGTAGCCTTGGAGTTGGCTGCTCGTCTCAAACTCTGGTGGGGCGTCGGCGTCGTCGGCGCTTTCGCACTGCTCGCCGCGCTGACTTACTCGCGCTGGGCGGATCGCGCCCTGTGGGGCTCCACCCTCACCACCCGCGGACTAGACTTTCCGGCCGCCGTGGTGCAGGTCGAGACCGTCGTCTTCCTAGTCGCCGTGACCCTCGTGGCGACGCTCGCCGCGGCCGTTGCGGCATGGCGACTCGGCGGTCCGCGACCGTCGGCCGAGGCCGTTTCGATCCGCTCTCTCGTCATCGCCTGGTCGCCGGCCGTCCTCGTCGTCGTCGGCTCGCTCCTGTGGGCGAACACCTCCGCACCCCCGGCGCAACCGGGCCTACCCAACGTCATCTGGGTCACCTGGGACTCCGTACGCGCCGATCATCTCTCGGTCTACGGCCGCCAGAAACCGACCTCGCCGTTCCTCGAGGAGTTGGCCGAGCAGAGCGTCGTATTCGAGAGCGCCTACTCCCAGTTTGGTTGGACGCGCCCTTCTTATGCGTCCATGCTGACCTCCCGATGGCCGTGGCTTCACGGCTCTTTCCCCTTGCAGGAGGAGTCGCTGCCGGAGACCCTCCAGTCGCTCGGCTACCGCACGCTCGCGCTGGTCCAAAATCCCAACGTCGACGCCGAACTCGGCTTCTCGCAAGGATTCCAATCCTACGTCCGCTTCCGAGGCGTCACGCCGCCCTCCCACGTCACCGATCGCGCAATCGAAGAGCTCGGCGACGCGCTCGGCGGAGACCGACCCGTCTTCGCCTTCGTTCACCTGCTCGATCCGCACTATCCCTACGCGACCGACAACGAGTTCCGCAAAGACTTCGTCGACCCCGACCTCGAAATCGTCCCGGCCGGAGAGACCAGCGACCGCATGCACGATCACAAGGATTGGGCGCCCGACGATCCGGAGCGCGCGCGCCTCCTGGCCTACTTCACGCAATCCTACGACGCCGAGATCCGTCGCTCGGACGAGGAGTTCCGGCGCCTCTTCGCCTTCTTGGAAGAGCAAGGCGCCGTCGACGATTCGCTGATCGTCTTCAACTCCGATCACGGCGAAGAGTTCACCGAGCACGGCCGCTTCGGCCACTCCGGAGGCAACATCTACCGCGAGACCGTCCACGTCCCGCTGATCATTCGATACCCCGACCGTCTCGCCGAGGCCCCCCGCCGAGTCGAGCGCATGGCCCAAGGCCTCGACCTCTTCCCGACGATCTTGGGCGTCATCGGCGCGCCGATCCCCGAAACCGTCGCGGGCCGCGATCTCCGCGCCCCCGTACCTTCCGAAGAGATCGTGATGACCCGATCCGCCTCCGGCTTCAAGGCGGCGATCCGGGACGCCCGCTACACCTTGCATGCGGACTTTGAGACCGGCCGCCTGACGCTCTTCGACCGCACCGCCGACTCCTTCGAGCAGAATCCGCTCGAGTCGGACGAGGTAGAAGGCGTCGCCGATCTCCGAGCTGCCGCATTGGAATGGTTCAGCGCCTACCGCCGCCGCCAAGACGTCGGAACCGAAGAATCACCCACCCTACGCCGCAGCCTAGAAGCCCTAGGCTACGTCCAGTAGCCGACCATCTCATCAAACTTTCGGCGCGGGCTTCTTCGGGCCGCCTACGTCTCGGCCCCACTCCGCCGAATCGGCTCCTTAGCCGCCGACGAAGCATCCCGCATCGTCTCCACCGCCTGCTCGGCCGCCGCGCCCGACCCCAACAACACCGCAATCCAGCGCGTCGACGGGCTCGCTTCCATCGCAATCTTCACCGACATCGTCAACGGGATCGACAGCAACATCCCCACCGGCCCCAGCACCCAGCCCCAAAAAATCAACGACAGCACCACCGCGAACGTCGATAGCCCGAGCCCCTGCCCCATCAGCCGAGGCTCCACCACGTTGCCCAGGATGTTGTTGATCAACATGTACCCGATCAAGATGAACAGCGCCGTCCCCGGCCCCAGTTGCACGATCGCCAACAGCGCCGGGGGAACCGCCGCCAAAATCGAACCGATGTTCGGCACGTAGTTCAGCAGGAACGCCAACACGCCCCACAAAATCGCAAAGTCCAGGCCGAAGACCGCGCATAACAGCCCGGCCAGCAATCCGGTTCCAAGACTGAGCCAGGTCTTGATCACCAAGTACCGGTTGACGCTCGAAGCCAACTCGCCGAACTGCGACAGCGTGCGCCCCCGGTCTCCAAACGCCGCCTGCAGCTTCACCGGAAACGCCCCGGCCTCCAGCAGCAGGAAGATCACCATGATGAAGATCAAAAACCCGTCCGCCAGCAGCCCGCCGAAGCCCGCGAACAGCCCGGCGGTCAAGCTCATCACCTGGCCCGGGTCGATCAGGTTGCGCAGCGAATCGATCAGCCCCAATTCGCCCGAGAAGCCGTACTCAGCCAGCAGTTCTTCAATGCGCGGCAGCACCCCGCGCACCCGCTCTTCATAGAACGGAAGCTGATCGCGAAAATCCGCCGCCGCCGAACCGACCAAACTGGCCAGCCCGACGATGATGCCCACCGCGGCCGCCATCACCAACCCCAGCGCCACCACGAACGGGACGCCCTTACGTTGCAACACGAAGATCGGCGGCGCCACGGCCACTGCCGCGAACACCGAGACCAAGATCTGCAGAACGATGTCCGACGCCTCGCGAATGCCCGCGATCACGATCACGAACGCCGCGAAATGAATCAGAAAACTCAGGCGCGCCCGCGGTTGCGCGGGCTGAGAGGTTTCAGCCACAGGCACAAGCATACGAGGTCCGCGCCCCGAAGTTCCAACTCGGCGCCCAACGTGGCGCACGGCTCCAGCCGTGCCGCCTTCGAGCCGTGCTCGAAGGTCTCGCTCGTACTCACGCCGGCCGCCGCGGCGATTCGCCAAGCAAGGTCCCCGCTGCTCAGCCGGTAGGGACTCGGCATGCCGAGTCCACACCGGGCTCGCATCACCAACCCCAACGCCACGCCGAACGGGACGCCTTGCGCTGCAAAACGAAAATCGGCGGCGCCACGGCCACCGCCGCGAACACCGAGACCAAGATCTGCAGAACGATGTCCGACGCCTCACGGACGCCCGCGATCACGATCACGATCACGAACGCCGCGAAAAGAATCAGAAAGCTCAGGCGCGCCCGCGCCCCGAAGTTCCAATTCCGCGCCCGACGTGGCGCACGGCTCCAGCCGTGCCGCCTTCGAGCCGTGCTCGAAGGTCTCGCTCGGCCTTACACGGGCTCGCCTACTGACGCTGCGCCGCGATCGCGATGTACGCGACTTCGTGCGCCGGCAGCGGGCCGACGCGGAGCGCCTTGCCGTGGAACGACGTCAAGCTGAAGTCAGTCGTGTCGTCTTGGTACTCCTGACGAATCTTCAACCACTCCTTCGAACCGATGAAGGTCGTCGCCGCAACGGTCGGGTTCAACTGGATGTTACGCACGGCCGAATCAACCGCGCCCGCTTCCATGAAGACCTGACGACGGAGCATCTCGGCCGCGTCTCCCGTCGACATGCCCTGCGTGTGCAGCTTGATGTCGAGGATCGCGCTGGCCAGCACTTCGAGCTTGTACTTGTACCAGTTGAGCTTGAACTCGGGGCTGCCTTGTCCGTAGCGCAGCTCGATCGAGTAGTCCGTCAAGTACCAGTTCCAGCCGCGCATGTAGCCCTGGTTGGGATCGACGTTGCGCAGTAGACGGCTGACCGGATTCTCGACTTCCGCGGTCAGCACCGAGGCCACGTAGCGGGCGTAGCCCTCGAGCGCAACGACCTGGAGCTTGTAGTTGTTGTACTCGCGCAGCTTGGCGAGCGTCTGCCCGCGCGACCAGTTGCCCGGGATCGGCGTGATCCAGTACTGCGCTCCCTCGTCCGGGGAGAGCGTCGGAGGCGCCAGGAAGGCGGTCACCGGATTCGCCGCGCGCAGAAACGGCGGAGTCGATCCGATCTCCAGCGGCGTCGAGGGCGTTTCGACCACGTCCTCTTGCTGCATGAACTCTTTGACCTTCTCGATGTTCTCTTCGGTGCGGCTGACCAATCCCGACCCGTCGCGCAGACGGTTCTCGTCCGAGACCACGTCGAGGATGTCGCGCATCAGAGCGAAGTCGCTCGGCGCGCGCTGTCCGCCGTAGATCTTGCGGTGGATGGGCACGGCGGTCTCGATCAGCAGCTTGTAGGTGTCGTCGAACTCGGTCTGGAGCTGCGAGAGGACTTCGGTCAGATCGACGTCGACCGAGGTCTCTGCTTCGATCTTCTCCGTGTACAGCGGATCGGTCATCCGCCAGTCGTCTGCGGAGGAAAGGTCGTTTTGGAGGAACCCGCGGAAGGCTTCAAGCGCTTCCACGGCTGCGGCCGAGGCTGCCTCGAAACCGCTGGCCGAACCGGCAAACTCGGTCAGGTCGTTGTTGATCAGATTGATCAGACCGCTCGTACCCGCAACGCCCGCCTCAATCTGGAGTTCCGAGGAGCTGGTCAGGTTGCCCTTGGCCTGGTCGAGCAAGCCCGGGAGGTTCTGCAAGCGCGACACGACGTGGCCCGCGCGCTCGCCTTCCGAGGCGTACTCCGAGACCAGCGGCGTCGACAAACCGATGCCGGCCAACTCGACGTAAAAGCTCGGATTGTGGACGTGCGGTTGTTCCTTCGTCCAGCGGAAGTTGGTCCGAGCGATGCGCTCCTCCATGGCCGCATAGTCGACCCAGCGCTCGCCTTTCATCTTGTCGCGCTCGATGACCTCGGCCGGGCCTCCCGGCGCCATCCGTTCCCCAATCGAGTTGTACAGGTCCAACCGAGCCTGGATGCCGGCAGCGGAGTAGTCTCCGAACTTGCCGTCGAGGGAAACGGTCGTGCCGCCCTCTTCGCCTTCGCCGCCGGTCGTGTGCTCGTGGTAGCCGTGGAGCGTCGCCTGGACCGGATCCAACGCCAACGCGTCGTGCGCCATCTCCTCGCGCAGGGGGTCGAGATTCTCCGCGACGGGCCCCAAGGGGCCACAACCGAGTCCAACCAGGACTCCGGTGAGCGCGAAACAAAGCAGGGGCGTGCGTGGGGAATTCATCAGTCTTGTGGGTATGGGCCCCTCAAGGGCCGGGCGATCTTCGAGTGTGAGTGAGGCGCCGGAAAACGAGGCGGCGCGCTACGCTGTGCGCAGTCTCCCTATCTTACTGACGGGCAGGGGAAATCGGCAACAAAACTACGCCGCTCAGAAATCTACCGGCGCTTCTTCTTCTTGCCTTTGGGCTTCTTAGCCTTGCCGCCGGCAGCCGCCTGAGGCGTGGGGCGACGCGTGCCTGCCGCCTCTAAGGGCTCAAAGCACAAACAGGCCTCTCCCGCGCCGCGAGCCGACGATTTGGGAGCGGGATCGCCGGTTTGGCGGATCTCTGAACACAGCGCGGCACAATCTTGAACAGCTTCGACCGGCTTCGCCCCAACCGGCGGCCCGCTCGCCCCCTGGCAGCCGACCAGAAACACAACGATACTCAGCAATCGCCTCACGCGTCCCCTCCCCAACAGCCTACCGGACAACGACCATCCAACTCCCCACGACCGCCGGCGAACGAACAACAGTGCCGCGGGCGTGAGCCCGTGACCACGGTCGCACGTGAAGCCTCGCCCGTTGCGACATTGCCTCGCAGGTAAGAGTCTTTAGGGGGCCTTCCGGGACAGCCCCCGAATTCCGGGGCCTTTCGGGGGGCCTTTCGGGGACGGGGCCTTTCGGGCCTTGCGGGGACAGCCCCCGAATTCCAGCCCGCCGCAAACGCCTCCACCGCCATCGCAAAGCATCCGCCCCGTCTTCCGGACCGCGGAGCGACCGACAGCGGACCGCGGACAGCGGACCACACATTTGGCCCCCCAAGCTACCCTAAAAGCAGAGTTGCGCCCGACCTCTTCTCAACACGAAAAAGTCCTAGCCCCGGAGTCCCAGCCGATGCCTGAAATTCGATGTCAGTACCATGACATTTTTCCCGACGCCTCAAGTCGCTCAAAACAAGTAACTTAAGTCCAATGAAAGCGTTCTCATAAATTGAAATTTTCCAAAACTGAAGTACTTTTGTTGATTCCAAAAGACTTACGCCAGGAAAAATGTCAAAACCCTGTCAAAACCTGACATTTTCGTGCAAAACACTGACATCGCCCAACGAACAATCAACAACTTACAGACGAAAAATGTCAGTCCCATGACATTTCGCAATTTGGTACCAACGGCGCCGCCAGGAAACGAAAGTCCCCGTACCCCAGTCACGCCGCATCAAGTCCCCGACCTCTTGTCGGAACAAATTTTGCATCCCGGCCCCTCGGCAGGCATCCTAGAGAGACGGAATCCCCCGCTTGTTGACAGGCTTTCCGGAGATTCCGCATGCTCGAACGAGGGACCCGCTGATGCCCCCGCGCACCCTTGCAGCCGCCCGCGCCCCCGTGCAGGATTCGCATTTCATCCTCGACTCGATCGGCGAGACGCCGCTCATCCGCCTCAACCGCGTGACCGCCGAGGTCCCCAACGTCGAGATCTACGCCAAGGCCGAGTTCTTGAATCCCGGCGGATCGGTGAAAGATCGCCCGGCGCTCTCGATGATCCGCGACGGCGAGGAGACCGGAAAACTCGTCCCCGGCAAGACCATCGTCGACGCCACCAGCGGCAACACCGGCATCGCCTATGCCATGATCGGCGCGGCCAAAGGTTACAAGGTCAAACTCTTCCTCCCGGCCAACGCCAGCCCCGAACGCAAACGCATCCTCCACGCCTACGGCGCCGAACTCGTCCTGACCGACCCCGCTCTCCAAACCGACGGCGCCATCACCGCCTGCCGCGACGAATACCTGGCCCACCCGGACAAATACTTCTACCCGGACCAATACGGAAACCCCGCCAACTGGCTCGCCCACTTCCGCACCACCGGACCCGAAATCCTCCGCCAGACCGAAGGCCGCATCACGCACTTCGTCACCGGCCTCGGCACCAGCGGCACCTTCATGGGCGTCGGCCGCTTCTTGCGGGAGCAGTCGCCCGATACTCGGCTGGTCGCCATGCAGCCCGCGACCGGCTTCCACGGCCTCGAAGGCCTGAAGCACATGGAGACTGCGCTGGTACCGGCGATCTACGACGAGTCGCTGGCCGACGAACAGATCGCGATCGAGACCGAAGACGCCTATCGCATGGTCAAGCGCCTCGCGCGCGAAGAAGGCCTGCTAGTCGGCTTGTCGGCGGGGGCGAACGTCGCCGCTGCGCTCAGCGTCGCGCGTAAGCTGGAAAGCGGCGTCATCGTCACCGTCTTCTGCGACGGGGCGGAGAAGTACCTCTCCGACGCCATGTGGGAAGAGGACGAATAGCTCTCGTGATCAAGATTGAACAACAGCCCTTCGACGAGATGAAGGCGCATGCGGAAGAGACCTATCCCAACGAATGCGTCGGGGCGATGATCGGCACGATCGACGGCGACCAGAAGACGGTCGACTTCGCGCTACGCCTCGAAAACTCGGCCGAAGGCTCCCAACGCGCTTACTACCAGCTCGAGCCCAAGCACCTGATGCTGGCCGATAAGGCCGCTCGCGAGCAGGGCAAGACGCTGATCGGGATCTACCACTCGCACCCCGACTGCGACGCCTATTTCTCCGAGACCGATCTCAAGAACTCGTCTCCGTGGTACTCGTTCGTCGTGCTCTCGATCCAGAAGGGCAAGTACGACCACGCCAACTCCTGGCTGCCCGACGCCGACCAGACCAAGGCCGACAAAGAGCCGCTCGAGCTGCCCTAGCTAGCCTTCCCTCAACGTGGATACGGGTGGTTGCGCTGGATCGTAAACGCCCGGTAGATCTGCTCCGCCAGAAGCACCCGAGCCAACTCATGCGGCATCGTCATCGCCGATAGCGAGAGCAATCGATCCGCCGATTGTCGGAACGTCTCCGACCAGCCGTCGGCCCCGCCGATGAAGAAATCGACGTCGCGCCCGGCCTGCTCGATCCACTGAGCCAACGTCTCCGACGGGACCTGCTTCCCCCTCGGGTCCAGCACGATGCGCAGCGCCTTCGAATCCTTGGGCGCGTCCTTCTCGGACTTGATCTCGCGCATCTCGAACCGGCAGAAGCGGGTCGTGCGCTTGGCGTATTCATCGGCCGCCTCGTTCAACGGACGACTGCGCGCCTTGCCGATGTAGAAGAGCCGGATCTTCAAGAAGCTGAGGCGGCGGCTTCGGGAACGGCCAGCCGCGGGGCCGTCTTCCACAGCCGTTCGAGGTCGAAGAACGCGCGCTTCTCAGGCGAGAAGATATGGATAATCAGGTCGCCGTAGTCCATCAGGATCCACTCGCCCTTCTGCATCCCCTCGATGCCCAAAGGCCGCAAGCCTTCTTCGCGAAGGGCGTCCTCGACGGCCCCGGCGATCGCTTGAGTCTGCCGCTGGTTGGTGCCGTTGCAGATGATGAAGTGATCGGTGAAGCTGCTGATCGCGCCGATGTCGAGCACCACCACGTCTTCCGCCTTGCGCGATTGGGCGGCCTCGACGGCCGTTTGCCAGTCCTTCATCAGTGAGAAAATGGTCTCCCGCGGCGCCCTTTCGGCTCCGCGCAACGTCTATCCGAGTATCGTAGCAGTGCAAATCCCCGTTCGCGCAGTCTGTTTTCTGGGAGCGTTGTCGGTCGCCGCGGCCGCCTTCGCCCAGGACGCTGCCCAAGACGCCTCACAGGCCGAGATCGAACGGACCCGAGCCTTGGTCGAAGCCGGCGCCTTGCCCCGGGCGGCCTTGGCCCGGGCGGAGAGCGAAGCCGAGCGGCGCAAGCTGGAGCAGCGTCTCCGCGAGCTGAGCGCCAAGCGCGATCTCACGCCGAACGAAGTCCCGGAGCTGATTCAGGCCGCCGCTCGCCTGGTCGACATCTCGCGCGCCGAACTTCGGCGCGTCCAAGCGCTGGTCGATGCCGGCGCCGTACCGCCGCGCGAACTCGAGCCGCTAAAGATGCGGGCCGACGCCGCCGTCAACATGCGCGACCTAGTCGAGACGCGCGCACGCTTGGTCAAACAACTCGCCGCGATGGTCGACGCCGAAGAGCGCCTGGAGGAACTCGAAGAGGAGGACTTGGCCTTCTCCTCCGACGGAACCGGAGGCGTCTGGTGGGACGACCTCGACGTGATCCAGTCGCTCTACTACGAGGAGTTCGGCACGCCGTTGCCGATCAGCGCCGACGGCGATACGCCCTTGCACCGCTCGATGGGTTACGACCACGCCGGGCGGGTCGACGTGGCCCTGCACCCCGACGACCTCGAAGGCTTCTTCCTGATCGAGGTGCTTGAGAGCTGGGGCATCCCCTACATCGCGTTCCGCAGCGCCGTCCCCGGCCAAGCCACCGGGCCGCACATCCACATCGGGCTGCCCAGCCCGCGGATTCCGGAAGAACCCCTAGACTGATCCGCCGAGACGCAGGCTAGACTATTTTCGTGAATCGACGACGTCTCGTAGTCTTCGTTGGGTTGCTCTCTTGCCTCTTCGGTTGCGCCGCCGAGGAAGAAGAGAAGGGCCCGACCCCCAACATCGTCCTGATCATGACGGACGATCAGGGCTGGGCTCAGCTCTCGATGCGAGGCGATCCGGTCCTCAAGACGCCGCGGCTCGACGCGCTCGCCGCCGAGAGCGTCGAGCTCACGCGCTTCTACGTCTCGCCTGTCTGCGCGCCTACGCGCGCCTCGCTGATGACGGGCCGCTGGAACTATCGCACCGGCGTCACGGATACCTGGCTCGGTCGGGCGATGATGGCCCCGGATGAAACGACGATCGCCGAGGCGCTGCGCGACGGCGGCTTCAAGACCGGCATCTTCGGCAAGTGGCACCTCGGCGACAACTACCCGATGCGCGCCATGGATCAGGGGTTTGACGAGGCGATCGTGCACCGCGGCGGCGGCATCGGCCAGCCTTCCGACCCCGAAGGATCGGACTACTTCGACCCGATTCTCTTTCACAACGGCGAGCAGAAGAAGTACGAGGGCTACTGCACCGACGTCTACTTCGACGAGGCGATGCGCTTTATCGACGAGGCCGGCGAGCAGCCGTTCTTCGCCTACATCCCGACCAACGCGCCGCACTCGCCCTATCTCGTCCCCGACGAGTACCGCGAGCCCTACGCGGCGGCGGGCTTGGAAGACAAGGACGCACGGATCTACGGGATGATCACCAACATCGACGACAACGTCGGGCGACTGCTTGACCACCTCGACGAGAAGGGGCTCACGGAGAACACGATCTTTATCTTCATGACCGACAACGGTCCGACGACCCAACGGTTCACCGCCGGCCTGCGCGGACAGAAGACGGAGGTCTACGAGGGCGGAATTCGGGCCCCGTTCTTCATCCGCTGGCCGGCGCAACTGGCCCCCAACAAGATCGATACGATCGCCGCCCACATCGACGTTGCGCCGACGCTGCTGGCCGCCGCGGAAGTCCGCAAGCCGGGGCGCATGCGCGTCGACGGAAAGAACCTGATGCCGCTGTTGCTGGGCGAGGCGCAAGGTTGGCCGGACCGCAAAATCTTCATCCAGAGCCACCGCGGAAACGAACCGGATTCGTACCGCAACATGGCGGTGATCACCCAGAAGCTCAAGTTGGTCCAACCGATCGCCTTCCGAGGCCCGGCGCCCGAAGAACCCGAATTCGAACTCTATGACATGGAACTCGATCCCGGCGAATCGAACGACATCTCCAGCGACGGCATGAACTTTCGTCTCGTGGACAATATGGTCAGGGACTACGACATTTGGTTCCGAGTCGTGAGCGACGACCGAGGGTTCGCACCCCAGGCCATCTATCTCGGCGCTCCCGAAGAGAACCCCGTTGTGTTGACGCGGCAGGACTGGCGCGTGAGCGGTGACAACGGCTGGGGTGAAGGCAGCTTCGGCTACTGGGTGATGGACGTCCGAGAGCCGGGGGTCTATCGGGCCTCGGCGACCTTCGCTCCCAAGCCGGGCGGGGGCCGAGCCGAATTCAAACTCGGTACCGCGACGTCGATCGTCGAGTTGGCGCCGGGCGCCGAATCGGTCGAGTTTGAGCCGATGGAGTTTGACGCCGGGGCGGGCGCGTTGGAGGTCCGGGTAATCCGAAACGCCGAGATGGAGGGACCGTGGCAGGTCACCGTCGAGCGCGTCGGGGACGCCCCGGCCGAAGCAGAGGAGTGAGCGAGTCCAAGCTTGCCTGGCGGTCCATCCGCTCTGCGGTTTGGCCAGGCTTCTTCCCAGTCGGTCGGGTCTGTCGGCCGGCGGGCTAGGACTGTCGATTGGCCCAAAATTGAACCTTCCGTACTGTTTCGCCCTAAGGGGTTTCGGGTGCACAGTGTTAGGGAAGGATTCGATGCACGCCCTCGCCCACTACAGTCGATCCGAAGAACGTCTGGCCGCGCGCGGCCCAGGGAAGCTCACATGGGACGCGGGACACGGCGCCCGCGAGTGCGTCGTCGAGGTCCGCAACATCAGTTCGGCCGGCGTCCAGGTCGCCTCCAAGCGCCCGCTTCAACCGGGCTGGACGGCTTACCTGACCGGCGAGCAGTTCGAATGCCTCGGCGAGGTCGAGTACTGCGTCTCGGTCGACACGGGCTATCTGGTCGGCATGAGCTTTCGCCGCGAGCCGTACTTCCGCAACTCCGTCAACTCGCCGGTTTAGCCCTTGAGGTACTTGTCGAAGTGGGCGAGCGTCCGCTCCCAGGCGAGTTCGGCCGCTTCCGGGTCGTAGCGCGGCGTCGAGTCGTTGTGGAAGCCGTGGTTGGCGCCTTCGTAGACGTGCGCCTCGTACTGCTTGCCGTTGGCCTTGAGCGCCGCTTCATAGGCGGGCCAGCCGGCGTTCACGCGCTCGTCTAGACCGCCGTAGTGGATCAGCAGCGGCGCCTGGATCTTGGGAACGTCGGCGGCCGGCGGCTGGCGACCGTAGAAGGGCACGGCGGCGGCGAGATTCGGTAGGCGGACAGCGAGCGCGTTCGAGACGCCGCCCCCGAAACAGAAGCCGACGCAGCCGACCTTGCCGGTGCAGTCGTCGTGCGCCTGGAGGTGCTCGACGGCTGCGACAAAGTCCTCGAACAGCTTCTCGCGGTCGAGCTTGCGCTGCATGGCGCGGCCGTCGTCGTCATTGCCGGGATAGCCTCCGAGCGGCGTGAGTCCGTCCGGGGCGAGAGCAAGGTAGCCGACCGAGCCGAGTCGACGGGCGACGTCTTCGATGTAAGGATTCAGCCCGCGGTTTTCGTGGATGACGACCACGCCCGGCAACTTCCCATCCGCTTTGGCCGGGCGTGCGAGCAGCCCGCGTACGGTTCCGTGTCCGTTCGGCGACGCATACTCGTAGCGCTGCGTCTTGATGCGCGGATCTCCTTCGGGGACCTGCTGTGCCTGCGCGTAGTCGGCCAACAAGGTCGAGGCGGCGAGACCGGCTCCCGACACGGTCGCCGCTCGATCGAGGAAGGCCCGGCGGCTCATGCCTCCGTGGACGTAAGAGTCAAACAGCGCCAGTACGCGCGGGTCGTAGTCGGAGGCCTTCGGTCGGTGAGAACGGCTCATATCGAGCGGAGTATAGCGGATCGTGCCGCTACTGCAGCAAGGTCTTTAGGTGTCCTGTCGACCCCATTCGGAACTTCATGTCGGCCCCCTTCTCGGGGCGAAAGGCCGGTTGATGCAGCACGTAGAGATGGTAGGCGCCTCCGCCGTCAGTGATTCTCTCCGAGCAGTTCAATTCGATCTCGCTCCCGCCGATTTCGATTCGAATGGTGGTCCCGCGGACCTCGCCTCCTAGCTGGAAGCCGTGCTCGCTGCGCGGCGCGAGCGACAACAGATAGCGACCGTGCGACGGCGTGTAGATCCAAGCGACGGGGCCGCTGACGCCCCCCCTGAAGTTGCGCGTCGGCGGGATGACTTCGCCGTCGATCTTCACCAGCGGCTTCATGATCCGAATCCACGCGTCTTCCCGCGTGAAGTCGCGTGCGGGACCTTCGACGGTTTCCGTGCGGAGGGCGTTGCTGCCGATGGTCAGGTAGTCGACGATGCGCTGTCCGGTGTCGGGGTTCTCCATCAGGTCGATCGCGATGACGTCGGCGTCGTCGACGGTTTGCGGCTCGGGGTAGGCGGGCAACGGAGCGGTCGACCAGCTTTCGTCTAACCGGCCCCATTCCCAGTCCAAGATGTCCCGCGGCAGCGGCGCGAAGCGTACTTCGTAGCGGCGATCTGGGAGGGCTTCGACGGCGATCTCGTAGCCGAAGTAGAGCTTCTTCGAATTGAGTTGCACGATGCGGTAGAAGCGGCCGTCTTTGATCCGGACTCCGCCGCCGAGGCCCTTGACGGAGGTCGGTTCGCCGTCGGGTTCCACCCGCGTCTCATAGCGGATCTTGTGGTTGTTGACCGTGCCGGAGCCGGACATCAACTGGGCGGGCTCTGCCGTGAGGGCGAGAGAGCTGAGAAGAAGAAGGCTAATCGTCCGCATGGCCGGTCCTCACGATCCTCGGGCTGAGATGGGTCACGGGTTGAAAGTCGACGACGTCGATCTCGTCCGGCGGTTCCGGCAGGGGCGGCGCGGGGCGGAAGAGGCTCCAGACGAGCAAGGCGAGTGCGGCGAGAGCCGCCGGGGCCGGCACACGGATCTGACCCGAGACGGGCCACTTCCACCAGGGCGTCGGCTCGGGGAATATCCTCCTCTCCAGGTCGGCGGGCATCTCGGGCGTCCGCCACTCTTCGAGCAGTCGCTTGAGGTCTCGGTCATCCGTCATCTTCGGATCTCCTCCACGGGGTTTACGGGAGCCAGCGCTCGCCGCAGGTTCTCTCGGGCACGGTGTAGTCGGGCCTTGACCGTGCCGATTTCGGCGCCGACGATCCGTGCGATCTCCTTGAGCGAGCAGCCTTCGTACTCGGCGAGCACCAGGGCTTCGCGTTGCAACGGCGGTAAGGCGCCGACCGCTTGCGCGACGATCATGCGCGTCTCTTGTCCGGCGGGCTCGACGGCTTCGAGGCGAAGGTCGTCTTCGGCGTCGGCGGACGCCCAGCGTCCTTCAGCCCGCGCGCGTTTAAGCGCGAAGTTGCGCGCGACGCCGAAGAGAAACGAGAGAAGCTCGCCGCGCGAGTCGTCGTAGCGCGCCGTGCCCGCCACCACGGCCGCGAAGGTCTCTTGGGTCACGTCTTCGGCGCCGGACTTCGATCCCGTCATGCGATAGGCGAAGGCGAAGACGCGCGGCCCGAGTTCACGAAAGATGCGGCGTACGTCGTCCACGTTCTACTGAGCACTTTCCACCGGACCCCCGAAAGGATACGGACGCTACGGAATTTCCGCGACGCGGACTTCAGAGAGCGACGGTCCGGCGGCCGACCAGTAGAGCCGGCGCCGGTCTCGGCTCACCGAGATCCCTTTGCGGACGGCGCCCCCGCCAGGCATGACGCGCGGCGGGCCGAGCGGGGCGCCGTCGAGGTTGAAGACCTGGAGACGCAGGTCGCCGGGTTCGCTTCGACTCTCGGCGAGGACGTAGATGCGGTCGCGACCGAGCGCCCACCAGCCTTCCTCGACGCCGCGAAACCAACTCTCGCTGGACGGCGCGATGATCGTTTCGGGCGGGGCGCCGGGATTCGCTACGCGGTAGAGAGCCGTCGGTCCGCGGCGGTCGACGAAGTAGAAGTCGCCGGTCTCCGCTTCGAAGCCTTCGTATCCGTCGGAGACTACAGTCCTGGCGTCGCCGGGGCCGAACTTCCAGATCTGATCGCGTCCTCCGCGGTTGGAGCGGAGGTAGACGCCGCCGTCGCTCGCCCACGCGCCGCGGCCTTCGCGCAAGGGCTCGCCTCCGCGAGACTGATCTTGGGTGACGCGTTGTGGAACGGGCGGTCGGGGAAGGCCCGCCTCGGGGCCGGCGGCTACGACGTAGACCAGGCGATCTTGAACCAGTTTTCCGTCGTTCCGCCTGAGTCGGCCGCCTGAGTAGACGATCCGGCCGTCATGGGACCAGCGGGCGGAGTCGGCGTATTCAGGGGGGCAGGGCGTGAGCGGTTCCGGTTTGCGGCGGCCTTCGGGATCGGTGAGTTGGAAGCGAGCGGCGCCGGTTTCGCGCGAAGAGTAGAGCAGGCGCGCGCCGTCGGGGGAGAGGGCGGGTTGCTCTTCAAGCCAGCGGCCTCGGGTGATCCTTTCGGCTTGCAGGTCGTCGCGATCGAGATTCGCCGCGTAGATGTTGGCCTCGGTGCGGTGGGCCTGGAGCCAGATCCGTCCGTCATGGCGCGAGACCGTGGGATAGGAGTAGCTTTCTCCCGGGGGCGGTTCGGCGATCTCGGTGAACTCCCCGTCCGCGTCGACCTTCCAGAGCGAACGGGGACCGCAGTCGGCGTGGGCGGAGATGACGGCGTCTTCGTCGTCCAGCCAGTCGAACCCCTCGATCCGGGCGGGGCGTTCGGTCCAGCGCTCGACGGTCTTGTCGTCGAGTCGGATCCGGATCAGGTCCGCGGTTTCAAAGCCGGAGTGCCTGACGACGGCGACCTGGCGTCCGTCGGGCGAGTAGGCGCATTGGGTGTCGCCGGGCGCGGCCCGATCGGGTCCGTCATCGGTCAGCCGAGTCGGCGGCTGGTCGCCGTCGACAGCGATTCGGAAGATGGACAACTCGCTTTCTTGAGGCGCGTAGTCGGCGAAACAGATCTCTCGGCCGTTGGGACGCCAATCGATGGTGAGCGCGTCGTGCGCGTTCTGAGCGCGCCGGGGGCCGCGCGCTACCCACAGTTCGCGCGGTCGGGCGTCGCGCCGCGCTTCCTGCACGACCAAGGCGGCGCCGTCGTCCGCCTGACGCCGATAGTAGGCGACGCGATTCCCGGTCGGGGACCAGCGCGGCAGGCCGACGACGTCTTGGGCGATCGGTACAGAGACGCCGCCCGGAGTCCAAACGAGCAACGTCGAGCCCTCCAGATAGAGCAACCGGTCGTCGACAGGAGAGGGAGCGGGGGCGGTGGGGAGAGCGCGATCGAGCCGGACCAGGCTGGTCGATGAGGTCGGGGCGTCGGAGTCGCGGCCGGGCCAGATCAGCGCGGCGGCCGCCGCGGCCAGGAAAAGAGCCGCGGCCGTCGAGACCCACCCGGAGCCGATCGACGCCGAGGCTGCCGCCGGCAGTTCTTCATCGGGGAGGTCGGAGAGGACGTCTTCGAGTAGGGCGGCGACGTCGTCGACGGCAGGGGGCGAGGATAACTTGCGGAACTCGATCCATAGGCGAAGCCAGCGCTCGCAGGTCTCGGGATGTGCGGGTACGCCGTCCTGCTTTTGCTCGGGGTAGTACGGGGTTTTCGGGAAGCGGTGCAGCGGCGTGCGGCGCCACTTGGCGCTGTCGGCGTTTCGGCCGACGAGTTCGCGGTAGCGGGTGTTGAAGTCCTGCTCGGACTCGGTCTTGCGATCCCAGTAGCCGAGTTCGTCGAGCTTGGCGATGATCGGGTTCCACTTCTCGATGCGCTCGCCGGACCAGTTCGGCGGGAGACGAAGCCACCAGGGACCGTCGCCGGGCGCGACCAATTTGTGGGCGACGGCGCGAATCGATTGTTCTCGGCCGGAGGAGATCACCGCGTATCGCCTTGATTTTGCAACAATTCCGAATTTTTCCGAGCTGATCTCCATGTTTCTCCATGGATCTTTCTATTTCGCGTCGGGCAAATAGAAATCGACGCGCCCGAATTGAACGCTTTGGATTCAGAGAAACGGAGAATGGCTATGAGACTCTTTGCTCTTTTGATGACGGCCCTGACGGCCGTACCGGCGGTTGCGCAGCGCGGCCCCTATCCGCTGGAGCCCGACGATCTGTGCGGGGCGACGCGGACCTGCTCGTCGGTGATCGCGGATTGGAACGACCATTCTTGGGATGACCTGGTGGATGACGGTTTCCATACCGGTACGACCCCGTTGGCGGCGGTGCGCTGGTACCAGAGCGAGTACGGGAAGAGTTTGCACACAGGCGGCGGCGACTGCTCGGTGGTGAACGAATCGAACCATCAGTTTTGCGGCGTCACGGACGAATTCTCGAACGTGCTGCTCAGTCATGCGATGGGCGACGACCAGGCGGCTTACGAGAAGCTGCGGAACTTCGCCGAACTGCTGCGTGTTCCGGCGACGAACGATCTGCAGTGCTGGAAATACTACGTGGACGGCTCGGCGAATTACCAGAGCTGGAGCGACGTGTGCGTGCAAAACGACAGCGCGTCGGACGCCTCGCTTCGCATCTTGGGCGCCTACGGGATCGCCTGTGCTCGGCAGGAGAGCGGCGACTGGACGTCGAGCGGGCCGGACTATTGCGCCGACTACGAGCGCCAGGGCGAAGCGATCTTCGGACTAGGAACGACTTATCACGGCGAAGTGAAGACGTTGCCGAACGGCGATCTCTATTTGGCGAACGGCTTCAACAATCAAGTCGGCGCGCCGACGGCCTGGCAGTCTTTTCGGCCGGACTACTACGAGTTGCAGTTCCTGATGGACTTTGCCGAGTATCGCGACGACGCGGCGTTGATCGACGGCGTCAAAGAGATGCTGGACGCCTTCGACCGGACGCTGGGCGACAACGAAATCCCCGAAGGAAAGACCGGGAAGTTCACCGACTCGAACGCGACGACTTACGATTGCGGGGAGCTATGCAGCCCGGCCTACATGGACAACGTTGACGCCTGGCGCGCAATTCCCGCCGTGAGCGGACTGTTGAACGTTCATCCGGAGGCGGTCAGCAGCGCTCTCAAGACGAAGATCTTCGACGTCTGGTGGGACGACTATGCGGGCGGGCATGCGACGCTCTACGGAGCGACGGACGCGAAGCCGTTCGAGATCTATTCGGACCAGACTCCGGCGGTGAAGCAGACGGCGGATAACGGACGGACGATCGCGATGTGGTTGCCGCTGGCGGCCGCTCACGACGAGACGACTTACGTCGAGGATGCGGTCGAGGAGCTGGTCGACCAGCAGTACGACTGGACGAACAAGCACTTCAAATCCGTCGCGGATTACTATGGCGGCTACTACTCGCAGTTCGCGCAGCGGGCGATCGGCGCGGCGACGGGGATGATCGACCCGGCGACTTGGAACCCGCCGGCCGTGAGTCTGATCTCGAACGGCGACTTTTCCGACGGCATGACTGACTGGTGGTTGTCGGCGGGCGGCGGCGCGGCGGCGACTTCTTCGGTGGTCGGCGGCGAATGGTCGTTCGACGTTACGGCGGGCGGAAGCCATCCGTGGGACGTCTTTGCGGGCCAAAACTCCGTGGCGCTCAAGAAGAACGCGACCTACGAGGTGCAGTTTGACGCGCGGGCCGATTCGGTTCGGTCGCTCGGCGTGCGGGTGGTGAAGACCTCCGGGAGCTGGAACGAATTCCTCTCGCAGACGGTGAATCTGACCACGGCGATGCAGACGTTCACGATGACGTTTACCGTCAACGACACGGTCGACCCGACGACGAACTTTGAGTTCCGGTTGGGCGGTCAAGGCGCGGTCGACGTAGTGATCGACAACGTGAGCTTGACGGAGCAATAGGCCCGTACCCAAGGATTCGGCCAGGTTTCGGCCAAGGTTCAGCCAAGGTTCAGCCGAGACAGAGGCTTGGCCGAATCCACTACTCACGGTCCACGCGGGCTTCCGATCGTCGGGAGTCTGCCGGAGTTTGGCGTGATCGGCTCGGGTTCATGGAGCGCTGTCGGGTGCGGTATGGGCGGACCGCGCTGTTGCGCATGCCCGGGCCCGCGGTCTGGATCAACGAACCGGCTGACGTGGAGCATGTTCTGGTCACGGCAGGGGAGCGCCGCGAGAAGAGTTAGTAGAACGCCGAGGCTCGTTTCGTCCGAGTCGTTGGTGGGGGCGATGCGAGCGCCGGGCGCTTTGCTACACTCGCCAGGCGATGCGAAGAATCACTGCTCTCCTTTTTGCCGGGGTCGTTGCGGCCTCTGTCTTGTCGGCCGCGCACCACGAAAAGCACGATCGTCAATACATCGAGGTGCGGACGTACCACCTAAGCTCCGCGGATGAGCTGCCCGCGGTCGACGCGTACATGGAGAAGGCGTTGCTGCCGGCGCTGCGGCGTCAGGGCGTCGTCAACGTCGGCGTGCTGGGCGAGTACGAAGCGACGGAAAATCCGCGCATCTTCGTGCTGATTCCCTTTGACACGATCGAGCAGTTTGCCGGATCGCAGGCGAAGCTCGACGCCGACGCGGAGTATCAGAAGGCGGCCGCGGACTACTTCGGCGTACCGAAGGACGAACCGCGCTTCAAGCGTATTGAGAGCGAGCTGCTGTACTCGTTCGAGGTCTGGCCGCAGATGAAGGTGCCGGCGCAGAAGAAGGCCGGGAAGTCGCGGCTGTTCGAGCTGCGGACGTATGAGAGCCACAGCGAGGAGTTCGGCGAGCGGAAGGTCGAGATGTTCAATGCGGGCGAGGTGCCGATCTTCTTGGACGCCGGGATTCAGCCGGTGTTCATGGGGCGCGCGCTGGTTGGGAAGTACACGCCGAACCTCACCTATATGACCGTGTTTGACGACATGGATGCGGTCGAGGCGGGCTGGAAAGCGTTTCGGGTGCATCCGGATTGGAAGAAGCTCTCCGGCGTCGAGAAGTATAAAGGGACGGTTTCGAATATCCACAAGGTTTGGTTGACGCCTCGGGCTTATTCGGGGTTGTAGTCGGCCTTTGTAGTCGACTGGGGACAGTCCGCACGCGCTGGGCGGGCGCCGTGGTGTTGAAGGTTTGATGGGACAGTCCCCGCGGGTGGTCCCCGCGGGTGGTCCCCGCGGGTGGTCTCCGCAGGATCTAGGCTAGGACGGCGTCGACTTTGCGGGCCGGTTCCACGCCGGTCAGCTTCTGGTCGAGGCCTTGGTACTTGTAGGTGAAGCGCTCGTGATCGATGCCGAATAGGTGCAGCATCGTCGCCTGGAAGTCGCGTAGATGGACCGGGTCCTTCGTGATGTTGTAGGAGAACTCGTCGGTCTCGCCGTGGACGACGCCGCCCTTGATTCCGCCGCCCGCCATCCATAGCGAGAAGCAGCGTGGGTGGTGATCGCGGCCGTAGGTCTCGTGCGTCAGCTTGCCTTGGCAGTAGATTGTACGGCCGAATTCGCCGCCGAAGATGACCAGCGTGTCGTCGAGCATGCCGCGCTGTTTGAGGTCTTGGATCAGGCCCCAGGTCGGCTGGTCGACCCACTTGCACTGCGCGGGCAGGACCTCGGGCAGGTTGTTGTGGACGTCCCAGCCGCGTTGGTAGATCTGCACGAAGCGTACGCCGCGTTCGAGCAGTCGGCGCGACATGAGCGCGGCTTGGGCGAAGGTTCCGGGCTCCTTGGCTTGCTCGCCGTAGAGCTTGTAGGTCGAATCGGGTTCGCTCGAAAGGTCGGTCAGCTCGGGCACCGACGACTGCATGCGGAACGCCATTTCATACTGCTCGATGCGGGCGAGCGTTTCCGGGTCGGCGATCTTTTCGTGCTGGATCTGGTTGAGCTCGGCGAGGCCGTCGAGCATCTTGCGGCGGACGTTCTGCGGGACGCCGTCGGGGTTGTTGACGTAGAGGACGGGGTCGACGCCCGAGCGTAGTGCGACGCCCGCGTGCTCGGGCGAAAGGAAACCGGCGCTCCAGAGCTTGGCTGAGATCGCTTGCACGCCCGCCTTCGGGTGCGCGTGCTTGACGTTCATGACGACGAAGGTCGGTAGGTCGCGATTGAGGCTGCCGAGGCCGTACGACATCCAGGAGCCGATGCAAGGACGGCCCGCGATTTCACGGCCGGTCTGGACGAAGGTGATCGCCGGTTCGTGGTTGATCGCCTCGGTGTGCATCGAGCGGATGAGGGCGATGTCGTCGACCATCTTGGCCGTGTAGGGCAGCAGGTCGGAGATCCAGGTTCCGTTCTCGCCGTGCTGCTGGAAATCGAAGACCGAGGGCGCGATGGGGAAGCGCGTCTGCCCGGAGGTCATCGTCGTCAGGCGCTGGCCTTGGCGGATCGACTCAGGCAGATCCTTGTCGTACCAGTCGCGCATGCCCGGCTTGTAGTCGAAGAGATCGATCTGCGGGGGCGCGCCCATCATGTGCAGGTAGATCGCTCGTTTGACCTTGGGCTTGTAGTGCGGAAGCGCGTCGAGGCCGCCCGAGCGCTCGAGCGACGGCGTCGCCTGGGCGTCGCCCGCGAGCATCTTGGCCAGGGCTACGCCGCCCAGGCCGCGAGCGCCTCGGGCGAACAGCTGGCGGCGGGTTTCGGTTTCGATTGCGAAGCGATTGACGTCCATGGGCGTGTCTTCTCGGGCTACTTGTTGAGGACTTCGTCGAGGTTGAGCAGTTGGTTGGCGGTCATGGTGAGCGCCGCGAGGACGGCCGGGCCGGGCGAAAGATCGGGCTCGGAGGCGCCCACCGAGACGGCCTTTTGCGCTTGGTCCGGGTTCGAGTCGTAGAAGCGCAGGAAGTCGCGGTAGGAGTCAGCGACAATCTCTCTCTCACGGCTCTGGAGCGGGCGAGAGAGCAGTCTTGCGCTCATGAAGTCGAGTTGCTGGTCGAGTTCGGGCCCTGCGTCGACGGCTTCTTCAGCGAGCCGGCGGGCGGCCTCGAAGAACTGCGGATCGTTCATGGTGACGAGCGCTTGGAGCGGGGTGTTGGTGCGCTCGCGGCGGACCGTGCAGTTCTCGCGGGTCGGTGCGTCGAACGTGACCATCGAGGCCGGCGGGGCGGCGCGCTTCCAGAACGTGTAGAGGCTGCGACGGTAGAGGTCGTCGCCCTCGTCAGCCGTGTAGTAGCGCGTGTTGCTCTGGCGCATGGCGACGCCTTCCCAAACGCCTTCCGGCTGATAGGGCTTCACGCTGGGGCCCCCGATGTCGTCGTTGAGCAGTCCGCTCGCCGCGAGGGCGTAGTCGCGCACGACTTCGCCGTCCATACGGAAGCGCGGGCCGCGTGAGAGCAGTCGGTTTTGCGGGTCCTTCTCGAGTTTCTTGGGCGTGGTTTTTGCGGACTGACGATATGTCGCCGACATGACGAGTTGTTTGTAGAAACGCTTGAGGTCCCAGCCGGATTCGCGGAAGTCGACGGCCAGCCAGTCGAGCAATTCGGGGTGCGTAGGGGCTTCGCCTTGCGATCCGAAGTCCTCGCTGGTGCGAACGATTCCGGTACCGAAGACCTCCTGCCACATACGGTTGACGGTGACGCGGGCGGTGAGCGGGTTGCGCTCGTCGAGCAGCCACTTGGCGAGGCCCATGCGGTCGTTCGATTGCTCCTCGGTCATCGCGGGCAAGACGCCCGGCGTGACGGCGCCGACCTCTTCGCGCTTCTGGTCGTACATGCCTCGGTAGAGCACGTTGGCCATCGGCTCGGAGTCGGTCTTCTCGTTCATGACGTGGGTGAGCGGGTTGCGCTTGAGGATGGCGCGGCGCTCGGCGATGAGGGCGTGGAGCTTGTCGTTGGCGGCCTTGTAGTCTTCATCGCGACGGACCAGATGGAAGGCGGCGAGTTGTTCGCGGGCCTTCTTGGGCTTATCTTTGGCCGTCGAGCGGAGTTCGGACCAGCCGGCGAGCAGGGCGGCTTCGCCTTCGCTGATCTCGCGATTCAGGATGCGGAAGTCCGCGATCGACCCGTCGATCGACTCGACGATTTCGCCTTCGCGATTGCGCTTGCCGCCGATCATGAGCGGCGATTCGAGCACCACGGGACCCTCGACCTCGTGGACCGCGCGGCCGGTGGTGCGAGTGTCGAGGCGCTTGCCGTCCAGATAGAGCGTGATGCCGGTGCGGCGACGGCTGCCGTCGTAGGTTGCGATGACGTGATGCCATTCGCCCTCCTTCGCGCGGCCCGGGTTCGAGTCTTTGGTGGCGACGCCGAGTTGGAACTCACGTTCGCCGACGAGCTGGAAGTTGGGTTTGCCGCCGGAGATCTCGAGTTCCCAGCCGCGCTCGTCTTCATTGGGGTCCAGCTCGAGGTAGGCGACTTGTCCGGCGATGAAGCGGCGGCCGTCGCCGTCCGGTTTGATCCAGGCGGCGACGGTGAAGGGCTTGTCCGGCGAGATCGCATCGAAGCCTTCGACGGAGACGTAGGCTTCCTCGCCGACTTCAAGCGCGGGCAAGCCGTCCTGCGGACCAGCGCCGAGTTGGACGCCTTCGGCCTTGTCGGCGCCGTCGAACTTCTCAAGCGAGAAGACTTCCGATTCGTCGTAGCGGTTGAGGTCGAGATCGGCGACGACTTTTTTGGCGGCCTTGTAGGCCTGCTTCGACTTGGTGCGACGCAGGGACTGGAGTTCGCGGCGGGCGGCGGGAATCTCGGCCTTGAGCGCTTCCCAACGGTCGTCGTCCTCGTCAGAGAGGACGACCATCACGGGTGGCGTGTCATGGACGTTGCCGTCGCGGACGGGCTGCGTGGTGTTGCGGAAGAAAGCGCCGAGCGAGTAAAAGTCGCGTTGAGTGAGCGGGTCGAATTTGTGGTCGTGGCAGGTGGCGCAGCCGATGGTGAGGCCCATCCAAACCGTGGCGACGGTTTCGGCGCGGTCCTTCGCATAGATCTCCTCCACCTCCTCGTCAATGACTCCGCCTTCGTTGGTGGTGATGTTGCAGCGTTGGAAGCCCGTGGCGACGAGTTGGTCCTGGGTGGGGTCGGGAAGCAGGTCGCCGGCGAGCTGCTCGATCGTAAAGCGATCGAAGCCCATGTTCTGGTTGAAGGCGTCGATCACCCAATCGCGATACGGCCACATCTCGCGGTAGTTGTCGATGTGTAGACCGTGGGTGTCGGCGTAGCGTGCGGCGTCTAGCCAGTAGCGCGCGCGGTGCTCGCCGTAAGCCGGTTTGGCGAGCATGCGGTCGACGTATTTCTCGTAGGCGTCAGAAGAGGCGTCGTTGAGGAACTGGTCGACCTCGGCGGGCGTCGGCGGCAGGCCGGTGAGGTCGAGAGCGACCCGACGTGCCAGCGTGCGGCGGTCGGCTTCCTCGCCTGGAGTCAGGCCTTCGGCTTCGAGGCGGGCGAGGACGAAGCCGTCGATCGGATTTCGGACCCAGGACTCCTTTTGAATCGACGGCGGCTCGGGTTTTTCGGGCGCGCGGAAAGACCAGTGCTCGCTCCAGTCGGCGCCTTGCTCGATCCACTGGCGGATGGTCTCGATCTGCTCGGGCGTGACCTCTTTGTGCGCGTACTCGGGCGGCATGCGGATGGCCGCGTTTTCGGCGGTGAGCCGCTGGTAGACGAGGCTCGCGGCGGGGTCGCCGGGGACGATCGGCGTGCCGTTGGGACGTGCGGCGAAAGCGCCTTCCTGGGTGTCGAGCCGCATGCCTGCGAGACGGGTCTCGGGGTCAGGGCCGTGGCACTGGAAACAGGCGTCGGAGAGGACGGGGCGGACATCCTTCTGGAAGTCGACTTCGGCGACTGCCGCGACGGTCGTGAAGAACAGGAGAAACGCCAGGGTTTTATGCATACGAGGCGTTCATATTATGGGGCCTGTTGGTTTTTTGCGCTACCTGTGTGGGCCGCGGGTGGTCTGGAAGATGAGGGCGGGTTGGGCTGGAAGATGTGGGTGGGTTAGGTGATTTGGTTCCAGATGCGGCGGGCCATTTCTTTCTTGGTCGAGCGGGCGAGGGGGACGGTCTTGCCTTGGGCGGAGAGGATGAGGCCTTGGTTTTCGTCGGAGTCGAAGCCTGTGCCTTCGGCGGCCGCGCCGACTAGGTTGGCGACGATGTAGTCGCATCCTTTCTTGGCGAGTTTGGCTCGGGCGTGCTCTTCGAGCTTCTCGGTTTCGGCGGCGAAGCCGATCACCTTGCGTTCACCCTCGGTGGCGGCTACGGCGGCTAGGATGTCGGGGTTTTCTTCCAGGTCGATCGCGCGTCCGGCGCCGTTCTTCTTGATCTTTTGATCGGCCTCGGACGTCGGGCGATAGTCGGAGACGGCGGCGGCTAGGACGGCGTAGTCGGCTTGGTCGATGCGGTCCATGACGGCGGCGTGCATCTGGCGGGCGGTTTCGACCGGGATCGTCTCGACGCCTTTGGGGGCGGGGAGGGCGGTCGGGCCGGTGACGAGTTGGACGCGGCCGCCGCGGTTGCGGGCTTCTTCGGCGAGCGCGTAGCCCATCTTTCCGCTCGATCGATTGGTGAGGTACCGGACGGGGTCAAGCGGCTCGCGGGTGGGGCCGGCGGTGATCAGCACTGTCTTACCAGTGAGGGGCTTGCCAGTGAGGGGCTTGCCGGCGAGGGGGCCGGCGTCGGGGTCCAGGATGCCGGCGACCGCTTCGGCGATCGCGTCCGGCTCGGCGAGGCGCCCGGGGCCGACCATGCCGCAGGCTAGGGCGCCGGCGTCGGGTTCGATGATGTGGACGCCTCGGTCGCGGAGGGTCGCGAGGTTGGCTTGGGTAGCGGCGTGCTCCCACATGACGACGTTCATCGCCGGAGCGACCGCTACGGGGCCGTCGAAGGCGAGGTGGGTCGTCGAGAGGAAGTCGTTCGCGAGGCCTTGGGCCATCTTGGCCAGGAAGTCGGCCGTGGCCGGGGCGATCAGCAGCAGGTCGGCGCTCTGGGCGACGCCGATGTGTTCGACGGAGCTGTCGAGCGTGGCGCCGTCGCCGGCTTCCGAGAACATCTCCGTCACGACCTTCTCGCCGGTGAGCGCGGCGAAGGTCAGAGCGCCGACGAAACGCTCCGCCGAGCGGGTCATGACGACTTGGACGCGGAAGCCGCGGTCTTGGAGGCGTCGGACGACCTCGGCGGCCTTGTAGGCGGCGACGCCGCCGGTCACGCCGACGACGATCTTCTTGGCGGAGTCCGCCATGGAGGCTCTCCTTTCAGCGCCGGGAAGGGGCTAGATGGCCGGCGTCGGCGATACGCCGTCGCCTTCTTCCAGGAAGTCGTGCTCGACTTCAGGCTCGACCCAATCGTCGGGCAGGATCTCAACCGGGACGGCGCCGGTGCGCACTTCCTCGATCGCGATCTTGGTGGGTTTGCGCGAGGTGGTGGAGATGGTGGTGCGGGCGCCGCCTTGGAGTTGGCGGGCGCGGCGGGCCGAGGCGAGGATGAAGCGATAGACGCCTTGGTCATCGTCGTTCGGCAGGAAGAAGGGCATGTCGGGCGGCTTGGTGTCCTCCGACGGGAGAGCCGGCGGCTCCTCGTGGTCCAAGTCGGCTTGGCTTTGCGTCGGATCGATCTCTTGGCTCATGGGTTCCCGTCCTCGTTGAAGCTTGCCAGGATCTCCTCGACCCGTCCCTCGCAGCGCTCGGTCCGGCCGCGTTCGGCCAGGATGATGCCGCGCAGGCGCTCGAACGATTCGTCTAGCTGGTCGTTGACGAGTACGTAGTCGTACTTGTTGTAGTCCAGCACTTCGTGCGCAGCCTCCCCCAGACGCCGTGCGATGACTTCGTCGGAGTCGGAGGACCGCAGCCGCAACCGTTTTTCGAGTTCCTGTCGGGAGGGCGGCAGGATAAAGATCGTGACCGCTCCCTGAAGCTTCTCCCTTAATTGTGCGGCGCCCTGTACGTCGATGTCCAGAATCAAGTCTTTGCCGTCGCGTTCGGCGCGGCGCAGGACTTCGCGGGAGGTGCCGTAGAAATTGCCGAAAACCTCGGCGGATTCGAGCAGTTCGTCGCGTTCCCGGAGTTCGAGGAAGGCCTCGCGGGTGAGGAATTCGTACTCGACGCCGTCGGTCTCGCCCTCGCGCGGTTGGCGGGTGGTGACCGAGACGGAGAACTGCAGCTCGCGCTCGCGTTCTTGATCCTTCTCCATCAGGCGACGGACGAGGGTGGATTTTCCGGAGCCGGACGGGGCGGAGATGATGAAGACGATCGACATCCGAGCCGAAGGACGATTATTCCAGATTCTGGGCTTGCTCGCGGATCTTCTCGATTTCGGCCTTGAGGCGGAGCCCGGCTTCGGTGACGGGGAGGCCTTTAGCGCCGAGCGGGGTGGTCTTGGAGAGCAGGGTGTTGGCTTCGCGGTTGAGTTCTTGGGCGAGGAAGTCCATCTGCTTGCCCTTCTCGCCGTCGGAGTCGAGCAGTTCCTGGAGGCGAGCGGCGTGAGCAGCGAGGCGTTGGAGCTCTTCGCTGACATCGGTCTTGTCGGCGATGAGTGCGGCTTCTTGGAGCAAGCGCTGCGGCTCGACGGCGGCGTCGCCTAGGAGTTCGGTGAGGCGGCGTTCGAGGCGCTCCTTGAACTCGGGGACGAGGTTGGAGACGGCGTCTTCGAGCGCGGCGGTCTCGGCGGCGATCGTTTCGGCGCGGGCGCGGACGTCGGCGGCGATGGTTGCGCCTTCTTGGCGGCGTTCGGCGTTGAATTTTTTGAGCGCGGCTTCGAGCGCTTGGGCGAGCAGCGCCTGGAGTCGGGCGCGTTGCTCTTCGTCGCCGCGGGAGGCTTGGCCGAGGACGCCCGGGATGCGCAGCACGGCGGTCAGATCGGGGTCTTGTTGTAGGCCGTGGGCGGCAGCGAGCTCTTCGTGGGCGGCGACGTAGGCGTCGGCGAGGGCGCGATCGAGCCGGGGGGCGTCGGCGGTTTGGAGGGTGAGCTGGACGTTGATTTGGAGCTGGCCGCGGGCGACGCGCTTCTTGACGATTTTGCGCACGAGCGGGTCGCAGCCCTCCAACTCGGGCGGCGTGCGGAGCTTGAGATCGAGGAAGCGGCCGTTGACGGCCCGGACGGCGACTTCAACGGAGGCGGTAGCGTCTCCGGCTTCGGCTCGCGCGAAACCGGTCATGGAGAGGGCCATATTCGTCGACGAGTATGACAAATTGTTCGATCGAAAAAGGTTGGGCGCGAAACGGGCCGCGTTCGTGATATGCGAAATCGAAAACGCGAAAAAAATTTAGTTAGACAAGCAACCGATTTTGCCTGAACAGCATCTAGACAGAGAAGAGGCCCCACATCCCCACGTCGTGAGCGGCGGGCCGAAAATTTCCCAGTCTGGAGAACACACAACCATGAAACGTTTTGCTTTGAGCACTGCAGCCGCAGCTTTGATGCTGCTTCCTTTTGCCGGTTCGGCGAGCGCTGAACCGAACGTCGCCAAGTCGCCTCGCGTGAGCGACATCAAGAAAGCCGAGAATCTGATTGACGGCATGCGGACAGAGGCCGCCTATCTGGCGGGCCAAGCGGCCGGATTGCAGGCTTGGTCGCTCTCGTCGGATATGTCGTGGCAGTCGCACGCCGGGACCTTGGAAGAGGTTCGCGGGCGTTTGAAGACGCTGGAAATGTATCGGACGAAGTTGGCCTCTTTGGAAGGACGGATTCTGCCCGAGCAGGCGGCCGTCCTGGATCGTACGGCTCCGGCGCTGCGCGGCATCGCCTCGAATGTCGGGTCGGCCGTGGTCGCCTCGCATGAGTTGAAGTACAAGCCGGCGCTGTTGGAAGACCGCTATGTGGACGCCGTGAACGGCTTCTATGAGCATGTGGTCGAGTTCCGGCGCGCGTTGCGCGCGGGAGACGCCGGAACGAGCGGTTCGAGCGCTGACTAAGCGCCATCCTCAGTTTCCGAGTCTGTGACGGCCGCCGGGGCCTTGGGCCCGGCGGCCGCTCTGCGCGTGGGCACGGTCTGGCCGCGACGCGGCTCGGTTCGAGTATGTTGGGAGACGCGCCCGATCTTTCTTGATGGGTTTTCTCGATCCCCGACCCAGCGGATGGGTTTTGCGCATGACCGAGCTCGGGATGAGTTCGGCGTGGGGGCGTCGGCTTTGGACGGCGTTGAATCTGCCGCTCGTGGCGGCGGCTCTGGTCTGGCGCCGGGTCGCTACTCGGGCGACGGTGATTGCCGTCAGCGGCAGCCGGGGCAAGACGACCACGAAGGATCTGTTGGCGCGAATTCTTGACGAGCGCGGTCCGACGACGGCTTCATTTGGGACGGAGAACGGTCGGCATGGATTGCCGCGGACGGTGTTGGCGATCGGGCCGAGGACGCGCTACGGGGTTGTGGAGGTCGGCATCGACGGGCCGGGCTTGATGTGGCGAGGCGCTCTAGTGGTCCAGCCGACGATCGTGGTGATGACTTGCGTGGCGGACGAGCATGTGGATCGTTTTGCCGACGAGGATGCGATCGCGGCGGAGAAGCGGGTGCTGGTCGAGAGCTTGGGGCCCGAGGGCGTCGCTGTACTCAACGCGGACGATCATCGGGTGGCGGCGATGGCGAGCGCGGCTCGCGGGAGGGTGGTACGTTTCGGCGAGTCGGCGGAGGCGGAGATCCGGGGCGAGGGCGTGAGTGCGGTGTGGCCGGAGCGACTTCGTCTCGACGTGCAGGTGGACGGCGAGCGTCTCCGCTTGCAGACGCAGTTGGTTGGGGAGCACTGGGCGCCGTCGGTTTTGGCGGCGCTGGCGGGCGCTTATGCAGCGGGTGTTCCGGCGGCCGAAGCTGTTTCAGCGATGGAGGGGCTGGCTCCCGTTCCTTCACGGCTGGAGCCGGTGACGCTCGATTCCGGGGCGGTGTTGCTGCGGGATGAGTACAACGGATCGATCGGTACTTTGGATGCGGCGTTGACGGTGATGGAGCAGGCGCGGGCGGAACGTCGGGTGGCGATTCTGAGTGACTTTACCGACGATGACCGTTCTCCGGAGTTGCGGCTCGGCGACGTGGCGCGAAGGGTGGCGAAGTTCGCTGACCTGGCGGTCTTCGTAGGCGCGCAACGCGACGTGGCAGCTCAGGCGGCGCTGGCGGCGGGCATGGTGCCGGAGCAGGTCAAGCGATTTGGCGACTTTCAGGCCTGCGCGGATTATTTGCGGGATGAATTGCGGGAAGGGGACTTGGCTTTGCTGAAGGGGCGGAATGCCGATCATCTGGGGCGTATCTATTGGCGGATGGTCGGTCCGGTCGCTTGCGAACGTGATGAGTGCCCTCTGCGGATTCTTTGCGAGGACTGTCCGGAACTGCACGGGCGCGCGGGCTGACTAGTCGAGGCGGTCGCGGTCGCGCCAGGATCGGCCGAGCATGGCGCACGTGTCGCACTCGATCGCCGCGGCGCCGCAGGAGCGCAGGTTGCAGCGGACTTTGCGGCCGTTGAGGGCGTGGGCGATGCGGTCGAAGCGTTGGTTGTGACGGGCTTTGAGTAGGACGACGTCGCCTTCTCGTACTTCGCTGCGCGCCCATTCGATGACGGCGTCGAGTCGTTTTTCCGAGAGGAAGGTTTGGTCGCGCGGGAGGCCGGCTTGGACGGCCCCACTGCGGGCGGACTTGGCCTTTTCACCGAAGAAGGCGGCGGCTTGGGCGATTTCAGCGATGCGGGCGCCGACGCCGCGGTAGACGTCGCCGGGGTTGACGGAGACTTCGGTGAGATCGCCGAGGAGGACGAGCTTGCGGCGGGCGGGCGCGGCCGCGAGGGCGTCGAGGGCGGCTTCGACGGTATCGACGGTGGAGGTGCTGTAGTCGCCGATCAATAGGGCGCCGTTGTCGAGGCGGAAGAGTTGCATGCGGCCGGGGGCGGAGGTGAGCTGTTCGAGGCGACGGGCGGCGTCGTCGAGGGGGAGGCCGACGGCTTTGGCGGCGGCGACGGCGAGCAGGAGCGGATGAGCCATCTGGGCGCCGATGAGGGGCGAGGTTACGGTGCGGCGGCCTTCGTCGGTTTCGATGGTGAGGGCGAGTCCGTCGGGGAAGCGGTCTTCGACGGAGAGCAGGCGGACGTCGGCGTCGGCGGCGCGACCGTAGGTGAGGATGCGGGCTTTGGTTTGGCCTCCCATCCACATGACGTTGGGGTCGTCGGCGTTGAGCACGGCGCAGCCGGAGGCGGGGAGGGCGCGGACCATGTCGGCTTTCTCGTCGCGGGTGCGCTCGATGCTGCCGAGGGAGCGTTTGTGTTGGCTGGCGACGGCGGTGACGAGGGTGACGTCGGGGCGGACCATGCGGCTGAACTCGCGCATTTGGCCGGGGCGATCGATGCCGACTTCGACGATGCCGCGGCGGGCGAAGGGGCTGATGCGCAGGATTTGGAAGGGGAGGAAGGCTTTGTCGTTGAGGCTCATCCGCGGATGGAGGGGGATGCCGAGGGCGACGGAGGCGGCGCGGGTGGCGGTGGTTTTTCCGAGGCTGCCTACGACGGTGACCATCTGGAGGCGGCGCAGGGCGGCCATGCGGTAGAGCTTGGCGGTGCGGCTGAGCAGCGGCCAAGCGCCGTGGAGCTGGCCGGTGAGGATCTGCGAGCGGCCGACGGGGTTGGCGAGCAGGCGGGGGAGTTGTTTGAGGGGGTAGCGCATGGGGCCTTTTCTCACGGGCGCCTGTTTGTCCAGGATAGGCCGAGTAAGCGGATGCGAGACTGAAGCCATGTTTATTGTTCGAGAAGGCTTCGCCTCCTGGTCTCGGATAGGGACTTTGGTCGTCGGCCTTTGTCTTGTGCTTGGCGCCGAGCGGGCGGTCGCGCAGGAAGGCTGCACCGTCGAGACGGTGATCGGCGATTTCCGCGGACCGATTCCAGATGAGGGCGAGAGCGCTCTCTCGGCGGAACTGAGCGCTTCCGGGGTTCGACTTTTGCCGGATGGGAGGATCGTTTACCTGGACGCGAGCTTCCGGGTCGTGCGGGCGATCGGTTTGGACGGCAAGTTGACGACGCTGGCCGGGACCGGACGGATCGGGCCTCCGCTGGACGGTCCGGCGCTGGAGGCGAGGCTACAGCGGCCTCGCGGGCTGAGGTTGGGGCGGGACGGGCTGCTGTATTTCCTGGACGGCAACCAGGTTCGGCGGATCACCGACGGCGGCCGCGTGGAGACGGTCGCCGGGAATGGGCGGAGCGGCTATCCGTCGATGGGCCGCCGGGCCACGGAGACGCAATTGGGTCCGATCTCGGGGCTCGCGGTGGGGGACGAGGGAGAGCTGTTTCTGTCGGTCCGGTATTCAAACCAGATCTACCGGGTCGGCGTCGACGGGTTGCTGGAGGCGTACGCCGGAGTCGGCCCGCAGTCGCGCGAGCCGTACAGCGGAGAAGGCGGACCGGCGCTGGAGGCGACGTTGGAATCGCCGAGGACGCTGGCCCTTGACGGCGAGGGCAATCTGTATTTCTACGCCGGGGGCGAGCTACGTATTCGTCGGGTTACGCCTGACGGACGGATCGAGACCTATGTCGGAGGGGCTTTGAGCGGACCGGTTTCAGGCCTGCCGAGTCCCGACGGAACGAGGCGAGAAGAGGTCGAGATGGGGTTTGCGTCGGGGCTGGAGGTCGACGGGCAGGGGCGAATCTATTGGCGAGATTCGGAAACGGTGCGCCGGATCTCTCTGGATGGGACGGTCGAGACGGCGGCCCCGCATCCAGGCCCGAGAGTCGTCCAGGGTCTATCGGTTTCCGATGACGGGCGCGTGTTCCTGCGGGCGGCGGGGCGGATTCTGGAGGCGTTCGCGGATGGGACGACGACGGTGGTCGCGGGCGACGGAAGGCGGGGGCCTCGCGGCGAAGGCGGGCCGGCTCGCACGGCGTACTTGGGCGCGGTTGCGGGGATGGCGCTGCGCTCGGACGGGACGCTGGTCTATGCGGAACGAGGGTTGGGGCGCATTCGCGGAGTGACGCCGGAGGGAACGCTGATCCGTCTGGCGGGCACGGACGAGCTGGATGGAGAGCGAGAGGGCGTACCGGCCCTGGAGGTCTCCATGGACCCGAGAGGCCTGACGGTCGATTCGGAAGACCGGATTCTCTACAGCAATCGACTGGGGAGAGTTCTACGGATCGGTTCTACGGGCTTGGTTGAACCGTTTGCAGGCGAAGGAGAGTTCAGCAGCGTTTGTGGAGAAGAGCGCTGCGGAGACGGAGGGACCGCGCTGGAGGCCGACGTACCGCTGCCGGACCACATGGCGGCCGACGGGGACGGGAACGTCTATTTGCGGTCGATCGGAAGCTCGAGGCGTTACCGGGTTCGGGTGATCGACGGGGACGGCCGGATCGAGTCGCTGCGGTACCGGGGCGCGGAGGGGCTGGACGACTCCGTCAACCGTTTTGCGGTCGCGCCGAACGGAGATGTCTTTGCCAGCGTGGGGCTGGGGCACCGGCATCGTTTATTGCGCTATCCGACGCGGGACGAGCGCGAGGAGGTCACGGGAGCGGACGGCTACCTGTTTGGAGCGGCGGCGATGGCGATCCATCCGAACGGCGACGTCTACTATCGCGACCAGTCGTCCCATGCGGTCCTTCGGCTGACGCCGGGGGGACGACAGCGCGAGGTGTTCGGGGGCAAGGAAGAGGGCGAGATCGGCGGCGACGGTCCGGCTTCCGAGGTGAGGCTCGACCAGGTCGATCACCTGCTGATTACGCCCGAAGGGGACTTGCTGGCGGCGGACTCGGGCCACCGGCGCATCTTGCGCGTTCGCGACGTGGCGGATTGCCCCGACGTTCCGCGGGCTCAACTGCCGCACGCGCCTTTGCGAAACGGGGCGTCTTTCCTCTCTACGGCGTCGCCGGGCGCGGTGTTTTCGCTCTTTGGGCTGGATTTGGGAGGAGGCGGCGTTCTTGTCGCGGCGCCCGAGGGCGGAGTCTTCCCCACCGAGTTGGCCGGGACGGAAGTGTTGATCGACGGCGTGGCGGCGCCGCTGATTTTCGTGAGTCCGAATCAGGTGAGCGGGATCGTGCCGTGGACGACATGGGCGTTGCAGGACGATGCGGGGAACCGGGGGGCGGTTCCGGTTCGGGTTCGTCGAGCGGGTTTGACGTCTTCGGCGGCCGGCGCCTTTCTGGACGAGGCTGCGCCCGCGTTCTTTACGGCGGACGGATCGGGCAGCGGCGCGGCGGCGGCCTTGAATGAAGACGGATCGTTTCACGGGGCGGAGAGACCGACGGCGAGAGGATCGGTCGTAGTGCTGTTCGGAACCGGGTTCGGGGCTACGAATCCCCCGCAGCGGGACGGCGAAGTGACGGGGGCGTCGCTCGCGGAATTGGTTCGACCGGTTTCGGTCACGGTGGGCGGCGTGGAGGCGAACGTGCTCTATGCGGGGCCGGCGCCGGGGTTGGTTGCAGGCGTCGTACAGGTCAATGTTCGCGTACCGGAGGATGCGGCCGTCGACGGCCGGGGCGTTGCGCCGGTGGTCGTTCGTGCGGGCGAACACGCTTCGCCCCCGGTCGACTTGTTTGTCGACTAGACCCGGCGATGGACGAGGCGGGCGGGGAGGTCCGTCCAGAAGAGGGCGAGCAGGAGTAGTTGTTCGATGAAGATGATTTTCATCAGTAGAAACGTTGAAAGGTGGAAGGCGACTAGGGCCGGGAGAATGAGATTGCGGGCGCGGCGGGAGAAGAGGCAGGCGGGGGCGCTGATCTCGACTAAGGTGACGGCGAGGAAGCTCATGTTGACGAGCGGCATCGGAATCCACTGGAGGGCCGCGGAGGCGAGCTCGAAGGGGTAGATGCTGTCCCAGGCGCTGACTTCGATCATGTAGAGCGCGAGCGAGCCGTCGAGGATGCCGGACGGGCCGAAGCTGATGAGGCGGTTGAGGCCGGAGCCGAAGTAGGTGAAGGCGATGAGGATTGCGACGGCGGCGAAGGGGAAGGCGCGGCGTTCGGCCAGGGATGCGGGGGAGCGGTCGGCGGCGATGCGATCGGCGAGGGCGAAGGCGGCCAGCAACGAGGCGGCGAGCAGGAGCTGGATCTCTGAGTGATTGACGTAGCCGAAGCCGCGGACGACGGTCTGGTAGAGGTAGACGACGATGCAGGCGGCGGGGGCGACGACGAGCGACAGGCGTTCGGCGGCGGCGGCCAGGCAGAGCGCGGCGCCGATGAGGCGGAGACCGAGGAGCGTTCCAGGCGTCCAGAGTGCGGCGATCACTTCCCGCGGGAGAAGGCTGAGCAGGCCGGGCGGTTCAAAGGAGGCGACGGGGAAGTCGGCCAGGCGCTCGAGGGGGTCGAGGACAAGGATGAGGGCCCAGGCGAGGAAGACGACGGCGCGGACGAAGCTGTAGACGCGATCGTCGACGGAGGACGGCAAGGGCGTCATGGTCGCGGCTCCGTGACGCTGCGAACGACGACGGAGTCGACTGGCGATTCGGGTCGGGTCTGGTTGTGGCGGCGGCGTACGGCTTCGAGCAGTTGATCGAAGACGGCGCGGTCGGCTTGCGAGGCTTCGGCGCGCGCTTGCTTCTTGCGCAGGGTGGTTTGGAAGCGGTGATAGCGGAGAGACGGGTAGAGGGCTTCGCCGCGGACGGGGATGCGTCGGCCGTCCGGGCGTATCCCCTCCATGACGAGGTATTGCGGAGGGCGCGGGCCTTCGCCTCCGGGGAACATACGCCAGGTGATGAACGGGAATGAGTTGACGGAGAGGCGACCGACGTGGGCGAGGACGGCCGATCCGAGGAAAGCCGCGAGGATTAGGACGTGGAGTAGTGAGCCGTTGCGGAGCGCTTGGGCGAGCGGCTGGATGCGGACGAGTGCCGCGACCAAGAGCGAGAAGGCGGCGGCTTCAGCGAGCGACCGCCAGGAGAGCGGCGCCGCCACGGCGCCCGCGACCGCTGCGAGGCTGAGGGGGACCCAGAAGGCTGTCGTGTTGAGAACGTAGCGAGGGCGATCCATGTCCGCGGGCGGGCGCACAGACTATTGGATCATGACGGGATCGCCTTAGGCGGCTTCGAGCCAGTGGACGCTGAACCAGTCCTTCGGGTCAGTCCAGGTCCGTGCGGTTCGGTAGCCGGCGCGGGCGGCTAGGGCGGCGAACTGGTCGAGCGTGTACTTGTAGCTGTTTTCGGTGTGCAGGCGTTCGCCTTCGGCGAAGTCGAAGCGGTGGCCGTCGAGGGTGATGGTTTGCGGGCGGGCGCTCTCGAGGTGCATTTCGATGCGGCCTTTCTCTTCGTCGTAGAGAGCGACGTGGCGGAAGGCGTCGAGTGAGAAGTCGGCGCCGAGTTCGTTGTTCATGCGGGCGAGCAGGTTGCGGTTGAAGGCTGCGGTGAGGCCGTTGACGTCGTCGTAGGCAGCTTCGAGGACCTCGGTCGATTTGGCGAGGTCGACGCCGATGAGCATGGCGCCGGCGGGGCCGACGGTCTCGAGCGAGGCGGCGAGGAAGCGTTGGGCGGCGTCGGGGGTGAAGTTGCCGATGGTGGAGCCGGGGAAGAAGGCGAGGCGCTTGCCGGCGCGGGCGAGCGCTTCGCGGGGGAGGGCAATGGGGTGCGAGTAATCGGCGCAGACGGCGTAGACGTCGATCTCGGGGTACTCGTCGGCCAGCTGTTGCGCGGAGGCGACGAGGTGATCGCCGGAGATGTCGATGGCGAGGTAGGCGGGGTTGCGGTCTCGCAGGGCGTCGAGCAGGATGCGGGTTTTTTGGCTGCTGCCGGAGCCGTACTCGATGAGCAGGCAGTCGTCTCCGGCGAGGCGGGCGATTTCGGGTGCGGCGTCTTGGAGGATCGCGGTTTCGGTGCGGGTGGGGTAGTAGTCCTTGAGGCCGGTGATGCGGTCGAAGAGTTCGGAACCGTATTGGTCGTAGAAGTATTTGGGGGAGATCGACTTGGGGGTTGCGGCGAGGCCTTGGAGGGCGTCGGTGCGGAAGTCGCCGAGGTCAGGGCGAAGGTCGGTGAAGTGGATCGTCGAGGTTCCGGAAGGCATGGCGGGGATTTTGGGAACTAGCGGGCGAGGCGGATGCCGCTGAACTGCCAGCGTGCGTCGGGCGCGAAGAAGTTCCGGTAGGTCGGGCGGATGTGGTCGAGAGGCGTGGCGCAGGAACCGCCGCGCAGGACGTATTGGCCGCACATGAACTTTCCGTTGTATTCGCCGACGGCGCCTGAGGCGGCTCGGTAGCCGGGGTAGGGCGTGTAGGGATCGGCGGTCCATTCCCAGAGATCACCGAAGAGTTGGGCGGGGGCCTCGTCGCGGGCCGGTTGCGCGGCGAAGAGTTCCGCGTCGGCGAAGTTGCCGCTCGAGAGCGTCTCGGACGGCTCGGCTAAGGAGGCGGTCTCCCACTCGGCTTCGGTGGGCAGACGGGCGTCGGACCAGGCGGCGAAGGCGTCGGCCTCGAAGAAGCTGACGTGCGAGACGGGGGCGGCGGGGTCGACGGGGCGGGGGCCGGCGAGGGTGAACTCGATCCATTGGCCGTCGTCGATTCGCGACCAGTAGAGCGGCGATTCCCAGTGCCGCTCCTGGACGGCGGCCCAGCCTAGCGAGAGCCAGAGACGGGGTTGGCGGTAGCCGCCGTCCTCGATGAAGGCGAGGTATTCGGCGTTGGTGACGAGGCGGGAGGCGAGCGAGAAGGGCTGCAGGAGTACTTCGTGACGCGGGCCTTCGTTGTCGAAGCAGAAGGCGTCGCCGGAGGCTCCGATGGAGCGGACGCCGCCGGGGTAGTCGATCCAGGAGAGCGGCGGGCCTTGGGCGGAGACGGCGGAGCGGTCGCGGTAGACCGGCTGGAGCGGATTGGTTGCGAGGACGTGTTTGAGATCGGTGAGCAGGAGCTCTTGATGCTGCTGCTCGTGGTTGAGGCCGAGCTCGAGCAGCGGCGCGGCTTCGGCCTGGTCGTCGAGCGGGAAGTCGGCCATGGCGCGGTCGACGTGGCGACGGTAGTCGTAGACTTGCTCGACGGTGGGGCGGGAGAGGAGTCCCCGTTGGGCTCGGGGGTGACGAGCGCCGACGGTCTCGTAGTAGGAGTTGAAGAGGTAGTTGAATTTGGGATGAAATTCGCGGTAATTCGGGTGGTAGGGCTTGAGGATAAAGTTCTCGAAGAACCAAGAAGTATGGGCGAGATGCCACTTGGGCGGGCTGACGTCCTCCATGGATTGGATGACGTAGTCTTCGGTCGCGAGCGGCTCGCATAGGCGTTCGGAGCGGGCTCGGACCTGCGCGTAGCGCTCCAGAAGAGGCTTCGGCGGGGAAGCGGCGAGGGGGGATGTGGGGGAATTCATACCAAGCGGTATCTCGTCATGGTAGCGACGGACGGGGCGCGTGTAAAACGACGTTTTCGGGTTTTACACGGAAAATCGGGGGCGGGGCGATGGAACCGGGGCGGTTGCGCGCCCATCTAGAGAGTAGGAGGAAAAGTGGATGAATCGAATGATGATCCCGGCGGCGGCTTTGGCGATGTGTGCGGCGACGACGGCGGCGAGTGCGGCGGAAGCGCCGACCAGGGTGAGGACGACGGGCTCGGCGACGGTGAAGGCGATGCCGGATACGGCTGCGTTTCAGTTCAGCGTCGTGACGTTCGGCGAGGACGCGAAGGCGGCTTCGGCGGAGAACGCGAAGAAGGCGGAGGCGATCTTGAAGCGGCTGAAGGCCGTCGTCCCGGCGGATGCGGAAATCGAGACGGAGGGGTATTCGATCGACCCGCAGCGGAAGTACCCGAGGGGCGGCGGCGGGCCGGGCGAGATTACCGGGTATACGGTTCGGAACAGCGTCTCGGTTCGGATGAAGGGTGTTGAACGGGTCGGCGAGGTGTTGGACGCGGTGACGCAAGCAGGGGCTGATCAGGTGAATTCGGTGCGGTTTGAGCTGGATGATCCCGATGCGGTGCATGCCGAAGCGTTGCGCAGGGCGGTGGCGAAGGCGCGGGCTTCGGCGGAAGCGATCGCGAAGGCGCTCGGCCAGCGGGTGCTGCGGGTGGCGAGCGTGGAAGAGCAGGGGGCGGCGACGCCTCGGCCGATGATGATGATGGCTCGCGCGGAGATGGTCGGGAACGCGCCTCCGATGGAGCCGGGCGAGGTGGAGGTTCGGGCGCAGGTGACGCTGGAGACGGAGGTGGGGCCGTAGCGATTCGTGTAGGCTAGCGACGATGTTCCGTCGAACTCATTCCGTTCCCGTCGCGATCTTGGCGCTGTTGGTTTGGGGGTGCGATTCTTCCGTGGCGCCGGCTGAACCGGTTGCGGCGCCTGAGCAGACGGCGATGCCGACGCCGGTGTTGGTTGCGAAGCGAACGCCGGTTGAGAGGGCTCGCTATCCGGTGGTCGATATCCACTTCCACGGACGGAGCTTAGAGTCCGTTGCGGACTATGAGGCGCTGGCGGAAGAGATGGATGCGGTCGGCGTGGCGGCGATCTGCAGTATGGACGGCGGGCGGTCGCGTGATCTGGCTGAGGATTTGGAGATGGCCGAAGCGGCCGGCGGGCGAGTGGTCCACTTTGCGCGACTGGACTACGAGGGGATCAACGGTGACGGGTGGTCCGAGCGTGAGGCCGAGCGGTTGGAGGCGGCGTTCGAGGCGGGGGCGGTCGGGCTGAAGGTCTGGAAAGACGTCGGGCTCGAGTTGAAGGACGCCGAGGGCGCTTACCTTCATGTGGACGATCCCCGCTTTGACGCGATTTGGCGGGCGTGCGCGAAGGCCGGGAAGCCGGTGTTGGTGCACGTGAGCGATCCGCCCGCGCGGTTCCAGCCGATCGGTCCGGAGAACGAACGGTACGAAGCGGGGATGTGGAGGAACACCGACGAAGGGAACTTCCACGGAAGTGGCGTGCCTTCCGTTGACGAGATTCTGACGCGCCGAGACCGGATGTTGGAGAAGCACCCGGGGACGCGGTTCATCTTGGCGCATGTGGCTTCGTCGGGTTGGGATTTGGAGCGGACGGCGAAGATGCTCGATGCGCACCCGAATGCGTATGTGGAGATTTCGGCTCGGTTACAGGAGTTGGGTCGTCAGCCTTACACGACGCGGCGGTTCTTAACGGAGTACCAAGATCGCGTGCTATTCGGCGGCGACGGCGCGCCGGGGCGCGATGCGGACCAGTTCTGGCGACCGCACTGGCGGTTTCTCGAGACCTACGACGAGTATTTCGATCATCCAGCGCAGATGCTCTCGCCGCTGGGCGCGCCGCTGCAGGGGCGCTGGAAAATCCACGGCGTCGGGTTGGATGACGACGTGCTGCGGCGGATCTACTACGAGAATGCGCTGGAGCTTGTGCCGCGTTTGAAGGCAGCGGTCGAGGACCGGTTGTGATCCCGGCCCAGTCTGGTTAGCGGCCCATCCAGCCGCCGTCGACGGGGATGGTGACGCCGGTAACGTAGTCGGAGGCAGGGGAGGAGAGGAAGACGACGGCGCCTTGGAGGTCGGCGGGCTCGCCCCAGCGGGCGGCGGGGATGCGTGAGACGATGGCGGGGTTGCGGACGGGGTCGTCTTGGAGGGCTTGGGTGACGTCGGTGCGGATGTAGCCAGGTGCGATGCAGTTGACGGTGACGCCTTTCGACGCCCATTCGTTCGATAGGGCCATGGCGAGTTGCGGGATGCCGCCTTTGCTGGCCGCGTAGCTGGGCACCGTGATGCCGCCTTGGAAGCTGAGCAGGGACGCCGTGAAGACGATTTTGCCCCAGCCTCGGGCGATCATGTCGCGGCCGAATTCACGGGCGAGGATGAACTGCGCGTCGAGGTTGACGGCGATGACGTGGTCCCAATCTTCATCGGAGAATTCGGCTGCCGGGCTACGGCGGATCGTGCCGGCGTTGTTGATGAGGATGTCGACCTGGGGGTGATTCTCTTTGACCTCCGCGACGAAGGCGGCGAGCGCTTGGCGGTTGGAGAAGTCGCATTGGTAGGTGCGGAAGGTGCGGCCTTTGGCGCGGATCTCGGTTGCGGTGGGGCCGTCGTCGGCCAGGTTTTCGGAAACGCCGATGACGTCGGCGCCGGCTTCGGCGAGGGCGTTGGCGTAGGCGCGACCGATGCCTCGGTTGCAGCCGGTGACGAGGGCGACTTTGCCCTGAAGGTTGAAGGAATCGAGGATCGGCATGGCGAAGAAATGCCAGGATAGCGCGTCGGTTGGTATGGTCGTCGGACGATGCGGCCACGACTTTCGGCTTTCCCAAAGTGCTGGTTAGAGGAGATCTCCGAGCGGCGGATGACGGTGTTCGAGTGGATTGAGCAGGCGAGGGGGCTGCCGGCGGAAGGGCTCGAGATGTACGAAGGATTCTTTACTTCGCTCGAGCCGGGGTATCTGGACGGGGTCGGCGAGGCGATCGCGGGCGCCGGGTTCGAGATGCCGATGTTGTGTTGCTCGCCGGACTTTACGAACCCGGATGCGGACGGCCGGAAGCGGGCGGTCGAGAAAGAGGCGGAGATGATTCGGGCGACGCGACGGCTGGGCGGTGCGGGGGCCGTTTGTCGCGTGCTGAGCGGGCAGCGCTATCCGGAGGTGGAGCGCGAACAGGGAGTCGCTTGGTGCGTCGAGTGTATTGAGGCGGTGCTGCCGGTCGCGCGAGAAGAAGGGATCGTGCTCGGGCTTGAGAACCATTACAAGGACGGGTTTTGGAAGTATCCGGAGTTCGCGCAGAAGATGGACGTGTTTTTGGAACTGCTGGGGGCGATTGAGGAGAGGGAGTTTTTCGGCGTGCAGTATGATCCGTCGAACGCGATTGTCGCTGGGGACGACCCGGTCGAACTGCTGCGGCGGACGGCGGATCGGGTGGTGAGCATGCATGCCAGCGATCGGTACTTGGCCGAAGGCGCGACGCTCGAAGGGCTGCGCCAGAGCGACGGGACGATCGGGTACTCGACGGACTTACGGCACGGGGTGACCGGGCGCGGGCTGAACGACTACGACGCGATCTTCGGAATCTTGGCCGAGCACGGCTACGAGGGATGGATCTCGATCGAGGACGGGATGAACGGGATGGATGAGATGCGCGAATCGCTCGAATTCTTGGCGCGCAAGCGCGACGAGCATTTTGGGGGCGAGGCGTGAGGCGGCTGCGGACGGCGCTGACCGGCTGCGGCAAGGTAGCGGGTATCCACGCGGAGGCGTTGCGGGACGCGCCGGAGTCGGAACTGGTCGGTTTTTGCGACCGCGACTTGGGGCGAGCGGAAGCCTTTGCGGGCGAGTACGGCGGGCGGGTGTTTGCGGACCTGGGCGAGATGTTGCGGTCGGTCGAGCCCGAGGCGTTGGTGGTTTGCACGCCGCATCCTCTGCATGCCGACGCGTGCGAAGCGGCCGCGGCGGCGGGCGCGCATGTGCTGGTCGAGAAGCCGATGGCGGCGAGCTTGGCCGATTGTGACCGAATGCTGCGCGCGACCGAGGAGGCCGGAGTGCGGCTGGGCGTGATCTCGCAGCGGCGCTTTTACGAACCGGTGCGACGGATGAAGGCGGCGATCGAGGCGGGGAAGATCGGGCGGCCGGTGTTGGGCGTGTTCCAGATGTATAGCTGGCGGGACGAGGCGTACTACGCTTCCGATCCTTGGCGCGGGACGTGGGCGGGCGAAGGGGGCGGCGTGCTGGTGAACCAGTCGCCTCATCAGTTGGACTTGCTGCAGTGGCTGATGGGTCCGATTGAGGAGGTCTTTGGGTACTGGGGCAACTTGAACCATCCGTCGATCGAGGTCGATGACACCGCGGTCGCTTCGCTTCGATTTCGCGGCGGGGGTTTGGGGGCGATCGTGACGAGCGTTTCGCAGAAGCCGGGGATCTATACCAAGGTCCACGTGCACGGCTCGAACGGCGCTTCGGTGGGAGTGGAGACGGACAGTGGCGCGACGTTCGTGGCCGGGGTGTCGAGCGAGGTGGATGATCCGCCGTTGAACGACGTTTGGACGGTTCCGGGAGAGGAGGGGCTGTTGGCGGAGTTTGAAGCGGAGGACCGGCGGCTGGCGAAAGAGCGGAGCGTGACGAAGTACTATCACGCGGTGCAGATCCGCGAGTTTTTGCAAGCGGCGGTCGCGGGGCGGGAGCCGTTGGTGACGGGGCGTGACGGACGCGTGGTGGTAGAGATGATGCAGGCGATCTATCGATCGCAAGAAACGGGGCGACCGGTGCGTTTTCCGGTTGAGGCCTAGAGCGCTAGAGGCCGCGGCGGGCCATTTCCAGGCGGATACGCTGGCGGTGGGCTTCGCGGGCGCGGGCGTCGGAGTGATCCCACTCGAAGCCGTCGTCGCGGGCGACGAGGGTGCTGGTCCAGGCGCGGGCGAATTCGTAGACGCCGGGGGCGTCCCAGCCGTTGATGACCTCGGCGAGGATTTTTACCACCGGGATCTCGTAGTCGCGGGCGCGCTCGAGGTAGTGGTCTTGGGTCATCTCGTGGACGATTCGGGCCAGGGTTTCGGCTTGGTCGTCGGGCAGGGAGCGCAGGACGGAGCTGATCTCTTTGAGCGCGTTGCGCTGGTCGGATGAGAGAGGCTCGGCGCCGCCTTCGAGGACGGGGAAAGAGATGACGCTCACGAAGGGCTTATCGGATGTTTTGGGGGAAGTGTGAATGCCGACGCGGCGGACGCTCGGTTGCGAGCGGCCGGTGTAGAGTGACGGGGTGCGTGCGGTTCTTGGATTGAGCGTCGTACTAGCAACGGCGGTCGTTGGGTTTTCTGAGTCCCGCGTAGGGGCGGTCGAGTTTTTCGGCTATGGGGACCTGGACGTGGAGGCTCTGCGGGCGGAACTGCCGGTGCGTGGCGGCGACGTTTGGACTCGAGAGAAGCGGGTGCTCGTGGAGAGATCCGCCGAGGAGCTGAGCGGCGAGGCGGTGACCCACGTTGCGACGATCTGCTGCGATGAGAACGGCGATCGACTGATCTTCATCGGTCTGGCTCGTGCCGTGAGGCCGCCCCATGTGTACGACGCGCCGACTGGTCGCTTGCGGCTGAGTCGTGAGCTGTTGCGACTCCATGCCGACGGCGATCGAGCGATCCAAGAGGCTGCGGAGCGCGGGGGCGAGGCCGTGCAGCAGGACAATTCGTTGGGGTACGCGCTGACTCGCGATCCAGCGGTTCGTTCGGTGGAGCTAAAGGTGCGAGCCTATGCGCTCGCTAACGCGGATGAGATTTTCGGCGTCCTTGCCGATTCCTCGAATGCCCGTCATCGAGCGGTCGCTGCCGATGCTGCTGGGTATGCGGAGCACAGTCGGGAACAGGTCGAAGCGTTGCTCCATGCCGTTCGCGATCCGGACGGCGAGGTTCGCAACAATGCGATTCGGGCGATTGGCGTGTTGGTCGGCTCGGACTTGGAGTTGGCGGTTCCGATTGACGCGGCGCCGTTTTGGGCGCTGTTGGAGTCGGGTCGGTGGCACGATCGGAACAAGGCGCTGGGCGTTCTGTTCGCGCTGACCCGGTCGCGGGAGGGGCTTGTGGCGGGCGAGGTTCCCGCGAGTGCGTTGGCTGCTCTCGTCGAGTGTGCGCGCTGGCGGTCGATCACGCACTCCTATTTCGCGCGGATGGTCTTGGGGCGTCTGGCTGGATTCGAGGAAGGCGATTTGAACGGCTTGGTCCGGGCGCCCGGGTTTATGGATCGGGCGGTAGCGCGGCTAGCGGAAGATCGCTAGACGGGCGGTTCAGACGGCGGGAGAGGGGTGTAGGGTTGGGGGCTCAAGTAGCGGCCGTCGGCGCCGTCCGGGCGGCTTGAGCGGTTGGGTAGGGCGGCCCAGAGGAAGCCGACGACGAACAGGGCCAGGAAGGGCGAGAGGAGCCAGTTGCCGATGGCGACGGTGTAGAGGAGGCTCGCCAGGAAGTAGAGGCCCGCGGCCAGGTTGGCCCAGGGAAGCCGGTCGGCGTCGATGCGGTAGACGCGCTTGGCGGTGCGATGAAACGGAGTTTGGACTCCGCGCAAGGCCTCGATAACGGCCTGGGTGTTGCTGATGGTGAGGCCGATTCCGGCGGCTAGGGACGCGGGGAAGAGCAGCGCGTCGCGCCATGTGACTCGGCCGGCGAGTTGGCGGCGGGAGAGCAGGTAGAAGCTCGCCATCGAACCGAAGGTGGCGAGGAAGACCGGGCCGTCGAGGAGGATGAGCCACGGTTCTGGGCTATGGAAGCGGACGAGGGTGGCGGGTACGAGTAGGGCGGCGAGCAGCGTCATCAGCGGGTAGCTGACGTTGGCGGTGAGGTGGAAGAAGGCCTCGGACTTGATGCTGAGCGGGAGGTTTGCGCGGGAGATTGCGGGCAGCAGTTTGAGAGCGGTTTGGACGAGGCCTTTGGCCCAGCGCGCCTGCTGGACGTGGAAGGAGGGGCGGTCGTCGGGCAGCTCTGAGGGGACGGCGACGTCTTGGAGATAGACGTAGCGCCAGCCGCGGAGCTGGGCGCGGTAGCTGAGGTCGGTGTCTTCGGTGAGGGTGTCGTGCTGCCAGCCGCCGGCGTCTTCGATCATCGAGCGGCGCAAGACTCCGGCGGTTCCGTTGAAGTTGAAGAAGCGGCCGGAGCGCGAGCGGCCGCCCTGCTCGAAGACGAAGTGGGCGTCGAGCAGCATCCCTTGGACGCGCGTGAGCAAGGAAGCCTCGCGGTTGCGGTAGCTCCAGCGGGTTTGGACGGCGCCGACTTCCGGGTCGGTGAAGACGCCGACGGTGCGGAGGAGGAAGTCGGGATCGGGGAGGAAGTCGGCGTCGAAGAGAGCGACGAGCGGCGCGTCAGATTGGGCGAGACCGGCTGCGAGGGCGCCGGCTTTGTATCCCGTGCGGTCGTTGCGGTGCAGGAGCTCGACGTGGAGGCCGGAATCGCGTAAGCGCTCGACCGAGCGACGGACGAGGGCCGTCGTGTGATCGGTCGAGTCGTCGAGGACTTGGACTTGCAGGCGGTCGCGCGGGTAGTCGAGGCGGGCGACGGCGGCGAGCAGGTCTTCGACGACGTAGGGCTCGTTGTAGACGGGCAGTTGGACGAGCACGGGCGGCAGGTTTGTGGGCGGCGGGAGTTCCTTGGCGGCTCGTTCGGCGTGGCGGAAGTAGAGGGCGACGAGGTAGGCGCGGTGCAGGCCGTAGAGGGAGAGGATCGCCATGACGGCGAGGTAGGCGCCGACGACGACGGCTTCCCACGGGCTAAGCTGTTGGGCGAACGCGACGAGGCGGTCGGCGGCTTCCGCGAAGGTAGCCGGGATGCGCCATTGGGGTTGCGTCGCGAGCTCGATCATGTCGCCTCTACAGAGCGGTCGCGGTTTGGCGATCCTGGGCGCGCTGCTGGCTGCGGGCTCGGTCGGACTGATCTCGGAGGGGCCGCTCGATTTGGCGGTTCCGGAGTTCGTCGGCTGGTTCTTGGCCCTGTTCGTAGTGTACTCGGCGGCGGTCTGGGCGGTGCTGCGGCCGTGCGGGGGCGAGAGCGGTCGCGGGCGCTGGACTTGGGCGTTGATTTGGGTGGTTGCGGTGGTTTGCCGGTTGGTTCTGTTCCAGGCGGAGCCTCGGCTTTCCGAGGATTTGAACCGGTATCGCTGGCAGGGGATGTTGCAGGCGGCGGGTGGGAATCCGTATCTGGCGAAGCCGGAAGATCCTGAGTGGGCGGGGCTGCGTGACTCGACTTGGGAGCAGGTCAACCGGAAGGATTTTCGATCGGCGTATGGACCGTTGCTGGAGTTGACCTACCACGGGTGGTACCGAGTGGTTTCGGCGGCGGGGGTGGAAGAGTCACGGCAGCCTGGGTGGTTTCGGATCCCTTTCGCGGCGGCGGATTTGGGTGTGGGTTTGGCGCTGGCGGGGCTGCTGAGTGCGCTCGGGCTGGCTCGGGAGCGGGTCTTGATCTACCTGTGGAACCCGTTGGTGATGGTGGAGTTCTGGGTACAGGGGCACAACGATTCGCTGCTGTTGGTTCTGTTCGTCTTGGCGCTTTGGGCGGCGCAGGCGGGGCGCTGGAAGGGCGCGTTCGCGGCGTTGGCTGGAGCGGTGATGACGAAGTTTTGGCCGGTGATCGCGGTTCCGTACTTGCTGCGTGAGCGCGGGTGGAGGCGGATTCCTTGGGGCGGCGTGGCGGCGGGTTGCGGACTGGCGGCGGCTGTGAGTCTTCCCTATTGGGGGGCGCTGGGGAACGTGACGGAGGTGTTGGAAGGTTTCGTTGGGGGTTGGCGGAACAACGATAGTTTGTACGGGCTGCTCTGGAGTTGGGCGGGGGAGGACTATGAGCGGGGAACGGAGATCGCCGGGCGGTTGATGGTCGTGGGGCTTGCGGCGGTATGGTTCTTGCGCCCAGGGCGGATCGCCGGGCTGTTGTCCTCGGTGGTCGTGATTTTGCTGCTGGCGGCGAACGTCTTCCCTTGGTATTTGACTTGGCTTGCGCCGCTGCTGGCGATCTATCCTCGGCCCGCGTTGCTGCTATGGACGGGGCTGGCGGTGTTGCATTACCGGATCTTGCCGGAGTACACGCTGCTGGGCGTTTGGCGCGATGCCGATTGGGTCCGGGCGCTGGAGTACGGGCCCGTGTTGGCGTGGCTGGCGTGGGACGGCGCGGTTTGGGTCTGGAATCGAATAAAAACGGCAAATTCCGATGTTGTTTCCGAGAACGTTCCGCTACGATAGTCGTACGGAAGGCCCTGAATGAGCGTAGACGTCGAAAACGTATCGGTCCTTGAGAAGCTCGAAGAGCGGATTGTGGACATGGTGGAGCAGCTCAAGCAGAGCCGTCGGAAGCAGGCCGCCGCGGAGAAGGAAGCGGCGGAGTTGCGGGAAGAACTCGCCGGGAAAGAGCGAGAGCTGGACGAATTGCGCTCGTCGCAATCGGACGCGGAGGGCGACCGCGAGGCGGTTCGCCGACGGATCGAGGGTCTGCTGGACCGGATCGATTCGATGGACTGATCGCTATGGACGGCGACTGGGAAGGAACGACTGCCGAGGAGCGCGCGGAGGAGCCTGCGCGCGAGGAGAATGCGGTCGAGATGAGTTCAGAATCCTCAGTTCGAGTCCAGATTTTCGGCAAGGTCTATCAGTTGCGTGGGGACGGAGATCCGGACCGGACGCGACGCGTGGCCGAGTTGGTCGACCGCAAGATGGGCGTGTTGGCCGACAGTCGGGTGGCCTCGGACAGCTACCGGATCGCCGTGTTGGCGGCGCTTGAGCTGGCCGATGAGTTGCTGGAACTGCGTGACGCGGAAGAGCGTCGGCAGGGAAGGGCGGCCGGCGAATCGGATCGACTGGCGGCGTTGCTGGCGCGGGTCGATCAGGTTTCCCATGAAGACGAGCCGCCCGCCGACGACCGCTCGTTTTACGCGGCGGCGGACTAGGGTTTCCCCTCCCGGCCACGAGGCCTGCGCCTGCGACGAAGCGAATGACTCCTGAAGCTTGGTTTAGCGTAGGCAGCGTGCTCGTGGTGATGGTGCTGCTGGTCTCGAACCGGGTTGCGCCGGAGACGGCGATGCTGGGGGCGCTGGTCGCGCAGGTACTGGTCGGCGCGGTGGAGTTGGAGTCAGCGCTGGCGGGATTCGGGCATCCGGCGGTGTTGATGATCGGGTCGCTGTTTGTGGTGGCGGCCGGATTGACGGAGACGGGCGCGACGACGGCGCTGGCGCAGAAGCTGCTGGGGACTCCGTCGGGAGAGACGGCGGCTCAGTTGCGGCTGATGGGGCCGGTGGCGTTGCTCTCGGCGTTCATGAACAACACGCCGATTGTGGCGATGTATCTGCCGATTGTGAGCGACTGGTCTCGCAAGATTCGGATCAGTCCCTCGAAGCTCTATATCCCGCTGAGTTACGCCGCGATTTTGGGCGGGCGACTGACGTTGATCGGCAGCGCGTCGAACTTGGTCGTGATGGAGATGTACCGGCAGTACGCTCTGGGCGAGGGGTTGCCTGCGATCGGTAGTACGGTGCAGTTTTGGGGGCCGGCGGCGTTGGGGGTTCCGGCGCTGGGGGCGGGGATCGTCTTTATCGTTGCGACCTCGAAGTGGTTGCTGCCGGAGCGGAAGCCTGCGCTCGATTCGACGTTGGACGCTCGCCGCTATACGGTGCTGATGGAGGTGCGCGCCGATTCGCCTATCGTGGGCAAGACGATTGAAGAGGCTGGGCTGCGGGCGTTGCCGGGGCTGTATCTAGCGCACATCGAACGCGGCGAAGAACTGATTCCGGCGCCCGGGCCACGCCGCCGGATCGACGGCGGGGACTTGTTGGCGTTCGCCGGGGTGCTGGATTCGGTCGTTGATCTGCGCAAGATTCGTGGGTTAGTTCCGGCGACGGATCAAGTGGATAAGGTGCAGTCGGACGCGGCGGAGCGGACGTTGGCGGAAGCGGTGGTTTCGCATCGCTCGCCGCTAGTGGGGATGACGGTGCGCGAGACGCGATTCCGGACGCGCTACAACGCGGCGATCATCGCGGTGCATCGCAACGGCGAACAGGTCCAGGCGAAGGTCGGCGACATCGAACTGAAGCCGGGCGATACGTTGCTGTTGGAGACGCACAGCGGGTTTGTCGGCGGGTATCGCAACAGCGACGACTTCTACTTGGTGTCGGACGTGGCGGGTTCGACGCCGGTCCGGCACGAGAAGGCTTGGATTGCGACGACGATCTTTCTGGCGCTGGTCGTGACGTTGGCGTTTACCTCGACACCTCCGGTCGCGGCCGGGATTGCGGCGGCGGTGTTGATGACGGCGACCGGTTGTGTGACGGCTGCGTTGGCGCGGGCGAGCGTGAATCTTCAGGTGGTGGTGGTGATTGCGTCGGCGCTGGGGTTGGGGCGGGCGCTGGAGCAGACTGGCGCTGCGCAGGTGCTGGCGGACGGCGTGATCGCTTCAGCGGGTGCGCTGGGGCTCGGGGCGCCGGCGATGCTGTTTGTCATCGTCGTAGCAGCTTCGTTGTTCGCTCAGGTGCTGACGAACAACGGCGCCGCGGCGTTGATGTTTCCGGTGACGATGGCGACCGCGGCGGACTTTGGGGTGAATCCGCAGCCGTTCATGTTTGCGTTGTTGTTCGGGACCGGTTTGAGCTTCATGACGCCGATCTCGTATCAGACGAACTTGATGGTGTACGGGCCCGGCGGGTATCGATTCGGCGACTTTATGCGGATCGGTCTGCCGCTGACGCTGTTGGCGGCGCTGACGGGGGCTTGGGCGGCGACGGTTTGGTTTCCGCTGTAGAGGGCGGCGGCTCGCCAAAACAATAACGTGCTAGATTGATTTTTTGGAATCGCGCCCGATCGAGCGATTCATGAAAACAACGATCCTCCTGTTTGCGGGCCTTCTGGCAGCTTCTCCCTCCGTTTTCGCACAATCGAATGAGTTCGCCGTCCAGATCGGCCGTACGGTCGGCCAGGGGCGCTCTTTCGAGTTCACGGGGCTTCGAGGCGAAGTCTTTGAAGAAGAGAACGGGCTGGCCGGCGGCTTCGTCTATAACCGCAAGATGATTGGCGGCGACGTCGCTTCGCTGCATCTGCACTTGCCGTTCTTTTTTCTGGAGGATCAACTGCCGGACGAGAGTCGGTTCGACTTGAGCGGTACGGATACGTCGCGGCTTTCGGCGTTCATCACTCCCGGCGTCCAGGTTCGATTCTTGGAGCCGTTCTTTCTGCAGCCCTACGTCTTTGGGGGCGTGGGCTACGCGCGCACGGCGCAGGTTCGTCCGGAGGCGGTGAGCGGTTCGCTGCCGACTTCGCGCTTGGCGCTCGAAGACAACGGGACTTGGGGCGTGAGCGTGGGCGGAGGCGTGGACCTGATGCTGGGGGACCACGTGGGCGTTCGCGGCGAGGTCCGCGGGCTGACGGCGGGGGGAAGCGATCAGGTCATTCCCGGGCTGACGCTCGACGAGCCGAGCACGCGTTGGTCGGCGACGGGCGGATTGGTGTTCCGCTTCTGACGGTTTAAAAACCTTTGACGCTTTCGGCGGTTGAGGTCTGGAAGCTGCGATTTTCTAGGCCTGCCTGCTGGAGCATTTGGACGTAGAGGTTGGTGAGCGGGTAGTTGTCGGAGCGATCGAAGGCGAGGTGCTTGCCGTGATCGAAGCCGCCGCCGGCGAGCAGGACGGGCATGTTCTTGTTGTCGTGGCTGGAGGCGTTGCCGAGGTTCGAGGTCCAGAGCGCCATGGTGCGATCGAGCATGCGGCCGGAGGCTTGTTCGGAGTCGCGGAGTTTGCGCAGGAAGTGAGCCCATTCGCCGAGGAAGGCCTTCTCGACGAGCGTGAGCTGTGCGATCTTTTCGGGGTCTTTGCCGTGGTGGCTGAGCGAGTGGTAGCCCTGGGCGACGCCCTCGATCGGCAACACTTTGTTGGCGCCGTCGATGTGCAGGGTGAGGAAGCGCGCCGAGTCGGTTTCAAGGGCGAGAAACATCACGTCTAACATTGCGCGTTCGCGCAGGGCGAGGTTGTCGGAGCCGACGCCGGGAGGGGGCTGACGCATGGCGACTTGCGGTTTGGGCCGAAGCGCCCAGGATTCGTTGGCGGCCATGCGCTGCTCAAGTTCGCGAACGCTGGAGAAGTAGGAGTCGAGCTTTTGTTTGTCAGCTGGGCCGACGGCGCCGGAGAGCGAGCGGGCTTCTGAATCGATGACGTCGAGGATGCTGCGGCCTTCGCGGATGCGTTGCGCCTGGCGGTCGCGCTCCTCGGGCGTGCCGTCGATGAAGAGCTTGGCGAAGACTTTTCCGGGTGAGGTGTCGGCGGGGATCATCGCGCCGTTTTCGGTGTAGGACGGGCTGGTGATCTCGAGCGGATTGAGGACGAGCGAGGGGTAGCGGGTTTCTTGCCCGAGGTGCTTGGCGAGCAGTTGGTCGAGCGAGATGGAGTTCTTGAAGCCTCCGCCTCCGCCGCGCGCCATGGGTTTGCCGGTGAGGATGCAGGCTTCGGCCGGGTGGCCGGCGGTGACTCCGGGGTGGGAGACGCCGGAGAAGACGGTGAGGTCGGGGATGAGATCGGAGATGTGTTCGAGGTAGACGGAGGGCGTGTAGTCGCGGCCGGACTCGGCGGGGAAGAGGTTGGGCGCGTGGAGTCCGAGGCCGTGGGTGACGCTGACGAAGCGCATCGGCGCCGGGGCGTCGGCGGTCTTGGCGAAGGCGGGCTGCATCGCGTCGAGCCAGGGAAGCGCCAGGCCGACGCCGGCGCCGCGAAGAAGGGTGCGGCGGGAGAGTTTCTTGCGGAAGCTGAGGTTCGGCATGGAAGTCTTTCCTATTTGCTCAAGAACGCTTGGCTCTCGACGACGGCGTAGAGCAGGCTGCGGATTCCGTAGTGGTTCTGTTCGGCGGAGGCGACGATGGTTTCGACCGCGTGTTCGTCGGCGAACGTGACGCGGGCGCCGGCGCCGTAGGCGAGGAACTGTTTCGCCATGTTGGCGGCGAGTTCTTTCGGGTCGTCGGCGATGCGGGCGCGGAAGCCTTCGAGGTCGCGGAACGATTCTCCGTCGGGGTATTCGTAGCTCGGGTCGACGGGCGGACCGTCGGCGCGTTTGTTGTTCTTTTCGCCGGTGACGACGGCGTAGTGCGTACGCCAGGCGCCGGCGGGGTCGAAGCTTTCGAGGGCGAACCCGGGCGGATCGATCTTGACGTGGCAGGCGGCGCAGGACGCCTCGCTGCGGTGGAGGGCGAGTTGCTCGCGGATGGTCTTGGCGCCGCGGATGTCGGGTTCGACGGCGGCGACGCCGGGAGGCGGGGGCGGGACTTCGCGGCCGAGGATGCGTTCGGTGACCCAGGCGCCGCGCACGACCGGCGAGGTGGCGGTTCCATTGGCGGTGACCTTCAAGACGCTGCCGTGCGTGAGCAAGCCGCCGCGGGGAGAGTCGGCGGGTAGCTTCGTTCGCTGCATGCCCTGACCTTCGAACGGCAGATCGTAGTGCTTGGCGAGGCGCGCGTCGAGGTAGGTCCAATCGGAGTCGACGATTTCACGCGCCGGTCGATCCTCTTCGATGAGGGTGCGGAAGTAGCGACGGGTCTCGGCGAGCATGGCGTTCTTGAGGCCGTCGTCGAACTCGGAGTAGAGGATGCGGTCGGGTTGGGTGAAGTCGACGTCGCGGAGATCGAGCCACTGATCGGTGAAGTTGCGGATGAAGGCTTCGGAGCGCGCGTCGGAGAGGAGGCGATCGATCTGGGAGCGGAGGACTGCCGGGTTGCGGAGGCGGGCCTTCGAGGCTAGGTCGAGGAGTTCGGCGTCAGGCGGTCGGCTCCAGAGGAAGTAGCTGAGCCGGGAGGCGACCTGGTAGTCGTCGAGCGGGCCCGGCTTCTCCGGCAAGAAAAGGAAGCGGGGCGAGACGAGCAGGGCGCGGTAGCCGGTTCGCAGGGCCGCGTGTAGGTCGTTGGTCTTGGCGAGGTGGTCGTCGGCGAGTCGGATGTAGGGCTCGATCTCCGCCGCTTCGACGGGCCGACGGTAGGCGCGCGCGGCGAAGCGGACGAGTTGGCGACGGATGCGGGATTGGTCGGCGTCGACGTCCTCGCCGAAGAGGATCCGGCGGATCTCGGATGGGGCTGCGCCTCGGTGGATCCGCTCCATCGACAGAGCGTGGATGGCGGCGCCGGGGACGCCCTTGGCCTGGGTCTCTTGCCAGGTCGCTTCGCGGATGGGGTTGTAGCCGGGACGATCGAGGGTGCGGTCGGAGGGACGCAACTCAAGCATGTGGCCTTTGCGGATCCAGGCGGTGAACTCGAAGTCCTTGGGATCCGGGGTGAGTTCGAGCGAGCCGATCCAGTACATGAGCGGCGCGCGGGCGTAGCACACGCCGCTGCGCAGGCTGGCCCAGACGCGGCCGTAGGCGTCGGGGTTGACGGCGGAGGCGCGGGTGCGGATGCGGTACCAGCCGGTCTCTGGGGCGATTGTGGCGGGCATGCGGCCGACGTAGATGAGCGATGTCGACCAGGAGACGACGTCGTCCTCGCGACGGCGCGGCATGCGGTTGTTGCCTCCGCCGAGGCGCGCGAGATCGTGCAGTTCGAAGTCTTGGCGGAACTCCGGCGCCGGCTCTAGGGCGCGTTGGAAGGCGGCGTCGAGGGCGGCGTCGGCGGCAGCGAGGTATTTTTCGAGCAGGAAGTGCGACATCTGTTGCGAGGTCGCGATGGTGTCGTAGATTTCGCCGCGGGCGTCTTCGGGCAGGTAGTCATCGAGCGGGACGTCGATGCCGAGGAGGTCCTGGACGGTGTTTTGGTATTCGAAGCGCGAGAGACGGCGAGCGAAGGTGCGGCCGAGGAGACCACGACGTTCGGCGGCGGCTTGATGTAGGGCCTCGTCGAGGCGGGCGGCGAAGGATTCCGCGTCGGCGGGCGCGGGCGGCGGCAGCGGTGCAGGCGGCATCTCGCCGGAGCGGACGCGGTCGCGGACGCGCGCCCACTGTTCGAGCGCTTCGGGGTGTTCGGGGGCCAGCGGGAGGGCGCTGAGATCGAGGCCGGCGGTCTTCGATTCAGCGTTATGACAGGCGGTGCAGTGTTGCTCTAGGAAGGGCGCGACTCCGCTAGGCGCCGCGCCTAGGGAGACCGCCGCGAGAGCCAGCGAAGCGATTAGATTTCGCCGCAAAACCGTCGTCAGTATAACCTAGGGCTACCGCGATGATGAAGCTCAAGTTGTTTGTTTTCACGCTCTGGCTCGCGACCGGCTTGGCGGCGCAGTCCGTGTCGCGACCGCACGTCCTTGTGCTCTACACCGACGACCAGGGATACGGCGACGTGAGTGCTCTCAATCGCGAGGCGAAGTTCCAGACGCCGCATATGGATCGGCTGGTTCGGGAGGGGATGGCGTTCACCGACGCGCACTCCGCCGACACGGTCTGCACGCCTTCGCGCTACGCGTTGCTGACGGGGCGATACGCTTGGCGGACGCGGCTTAAGCGGGGGGTGATGGGGGCCGAGGGGGACGGCTTGATCGCGGACGGGCGGGTAACGCTGGCGAGCTTTCTGCGCGGTGCGGGATACCGGACAGCGATGGTCGGCAAGTGGCACTTGGGGATGCGATTCGGAGGCGAGATGGGCGCGCGGGATTGGTCGCGGCCGGTCCAGGACGGTCCCGTCGATCACGGGTTCGAATACTTCTTCGGTATTCCGGCCTCGATGAATTTTGGTGTGCTGACCTATATCGAAAACCGACGGGTCTTAGCGCCGGCGGATCTATGGACGGCGAAGAAGCCGAATGCGATTGCGATAGACGACTACCGAATCGCTCCGCCGTATGCATCAACGAAGGGGGAGTTAGGACTGGAGGTTGCGGCGGACTTTAAGGACCAGGAGGTCTTGGAGCGCTTTACCGAGAAGGCGACGAGTTGGCTGGAGCGTTTCGCCGACGAGGCCGGCGAGGAGGAGCGGTTCTTCTTGTATGTGCCGTACACGTCGCCGCACAAGCCGGTGATTCCGGCGCGGGAGTTTCAGGGACGATCGGAAGCAGGGGCCTACGGCGACTTCATGATGGAGACGGACGCGCACGTCGGGCGCCTGCTGGAGGTGTTGGATCGGCGGGGGCTGGCGCAGAACACGCTGGTGGTTCTCACGTCGGACAACGGGCCGGAGACCACCTATCGCGAACGGCTGCGGCGATTCGGGCATGCGAGCGCTGGGCCTTTGAAGGGTGGAAAACGAGATCTCTATGAGGGCGGGCATCGGGTTCCGTTTGTGGTGCGCTGGCCGGCCGTGGTGCAAGCCGGGCGGCGGTGCGACGAGCCGATCGGGCAGATCGATCTGCTGGCGACGATGGCGGACGTGTTGGGGCGGGGGCTGCCTTCGTCCGCCGGCGAAGACAGCCATAGTTTTCTCCCGGCGTTGATCTCCGAGGACTATCCGCGACCGTTGCGGGGCCCGTTGGTCCATCACTCGGGATCGGGCTATTTTGCTGTGCGGCAAGGGCGGTGGAAGCTGAACATGATTCTCGGTTCGGGCGGGAGTTTGGCGCCGAGGAGAGTGGAGCCGAAGCCGGAGGAGTTGGCGCCGGGAGAGGTCGCCTATGAACTGTATGACCTGGCAGCGGATCTCGATGAGACGCGCAACGTGGCGGCGGAGCATCCGGACGTGGTGCGGCGGCTGGAGGGAGAGATCACGCGGATCGTTCGGCGAGGGCGCTCAACGGCGGGGCCCGCGGTAACGAACGACGGGCCGGCGTGGTGGCCGCAGATCACTTGGTATCCTCCGGACCGCTAGCATGACCTGCTGACCGGCATAGGACCCTAGGAATATTGACGGTCTTCGGGGACGTTTGAGAAAACGAGGAGTCCGATTGCACCGCCCGGAGGCGTCCTGAGCCCGACGTCTTGCAATGAGACTTGATTCTTCCGTCGATGAAGACGGAGAGGAGCCCCGACGTCGTGCTGAGACTTCTACTGCTTTCCTTGGTTGCATTCGCTAGCGCGGGAGCGGCGATCTATGAGGTGGGTCCGGGGCGGGCGCTGACCTCGATCGGCGCCGCGCCTTGGGCGGCTTTGCAGCCCGGGGATGAAGTGCGCATCCACTGGCGGGCCGCGCCGTATCGCGAGAAGTGGGTGCTGACTCGCCAGGGACTGGAGAATATGCCGATCACGGTCCGCGGAATTCCGGGACCGCAGGGGCAGCGTCCGGTGATCGATGGGGCGAACGCGGTGACTGCTCCCGGTTTGAATTTCTGGAGCGAGGATCGGGGGATTCTGAAGATCGGCGGCTCGAATACGCCGTCCAACGTCATGCCTCGCTATTTGGTGATTGACGGATTGGAGTTTCGCGGCGCCCATAGCTCGAATTCCTTCACCACGGATACCGGCGGCGTCGATTCGTATCGATTGAATGCGGCCGGGATCTTTGTCGAAAAAGGCGAGAACATCACGATTCGAAACTGCATTCTTACCGACAACGGCAACGGTCTGTTTGTGGCTTCCTCGGACTCAGAGCCTTCGCGCGACATTCTAATCCAGGGAAACTACATTTACGGGAATAGTAACGTCGGTCGAATCTTTGAGCACAATACCTATACCGCTGGTATCGGAATGGTGTACGAGTACAACCGTTTTGGTCCGACCAAGGCAGGCGCCGGAGGGAACGCCCTGAAGGATCGATCGGCCGGGACGGTGATTCGGTACAACTGGATCGAGGGCGGGAATCGTCAGTTAGATCTCGTGGAGGGAGAAGACTCGTCGCTGATCCGAAATCATCCGAGTTATCGAGAGACTTTCGTCTACGGGAACGTGCTGATCGAGCCGGCGGGGGCGGGGAATCGACAGATGGTCCATTACGGCGGAGACAATGGGAATCCGGCGTCTTATCGGAAGGGCGTGATGTATTTCTACAACAATACGCTGGTCTCGACGCGGACGGATCGCAATACGGTGATGCGGATTTCGACGAACGATGAGCGCGTGGATGCGCGGAACAACATTTTCTATACGACTCTGCCGGGATCGGACCTGTCGTTGTTGGATGCGGCGGGGACGCTTGATCTCCAGAACAATTGGATCAAACCGGGATGGCGGAATAGTTTTTCGGGCGGTTCTTTTTCGGGAGTAGTGACGGGAGGCTCAACGTTTATCGAAGGGACGGACCCGGGGTTTATGGACACAGCAAGTCAGGACTTTCGCTTGGCGCCGGGGTCGCCGTTGATCGATCAGGCCGTCGCTTTGCCCGCGGCCACGGTCGGCACGCACGACTTGGTGCGGCAATACGTTCGACACCAGTGGGGCGACGACCGGATCGACGCTGGGATTTCCGATCTGGGGGCGCTGCCGCGTCGTCGGACGGACTTGGAGCCGCCGGTCCTGACAGGGGTGTTGCGAGAGGGGGCGGTGGATCTGGCGTGGACGCACGCAGGCTCAGCCAGCGGGTTCGTCGTATTGGCCTTGACCCGGGTCGGGCCGCACTTGAGGTGGCGGACGGCCGGGATTACGGAGGGCCGATCGCTGCGGGTGGAAGGACCGCCGGAGGGAGTCGCAGGCTACTTGGTGCTTGCTTATCGGTCGGCAGACGACACCCAGGCGGTGGGGTGGCCGAGCAATATCGTCTCGGTGGAGTAGGGCCTAATCTGGGCTAAATGCCGCCGCCGTCGGTGTACTTCATTTCGACGTCGAGGTGCATCTGAGAGCGTTCCTCGGCGGCTTGGTCGAAGGCTTGTTTGACTTGCTCGCGGTGGAGGTCGTCGCCTGCGCTCCAGGCGGCCTCGACAGTGACCTCGATGGGGCGCGAGTGGTGGATGAGGTAGCCGCCCGCCAGCGGGTCGTGGCGCATGGGCTGGGTTCGGCCGGCCGACGAGACGGCGCGTGAGAGCAGTGTGGCTTGTTGCGGCTGATCGGGGCGCCAGGAGAACTCCCACATCGTCCAGGAGTAGGGGGCGCTGATGCCGGCGAGTTCGGCTTGGGCCCAGGTTCTTCCGCCGTCGGTGCTGACTTCGACGGCGCTGACGGCGTCCGGGCCCGCCCAGGCGACGCCGAGGATGCGGTGGAGGCCGACGCCGAGCGTCTCGCCTGCTTCGGGGCGGAGGATCTCGGACTTGGGCTGCATCTCGCCCACGACTTCTGTGACCATTCCGGAGGCCGTGCGCCGCTTTACCGTGTATTTGTTGCTTTGGTAGTAGCCGCGGAAAGGCTTGTCGGTGACGTGCATCCGCTCGAGCCATTTGACGGAGGCGACGCCGTACCAGCCGGGAACGAGGAGGCGGACGGGGGCGCCGTGGGCGGCGTTGAGCGGTTCGCCGTTCATGCCGGTGGCGAGCAGAGTGTCGCGGTGGAGGGCGACCTCGACGGGGAGGCTGCGGGCGAAAGCCATGGTTTGGGGATGGTCAGATTCCTTGCCGCGATCGGCGCCGGTGAAGACAATCTCTTTCGCGGCGGGTTTGAGACCGGCTTGTTCGAGGACGAGATGGAGGGGGACGCCGGTCCACTCGGCGTGGCCGATCGCGCCGGCGCCCCATTGAACGCCGTGGGTGTCTTGTTCGAGGAAGGAGCGGCCGTTGCCGGCGCACTCCATGGTGGCGAAGACGCTACGGACAGGGAGTGCGCGGATGAGTTTCCAGTCGAGTTCGAGTTCGCGATCGACGAGGCCGCTGACGCGTAGGCGCCAGGCGTCGACGTCGATCTCGGGGACATCGAAGTGGTTGCGGACGAAGAAGAGGCGGTTGGGCGTGACCCAACTGCGGATCTCGCTCAGCGGCGTCTCGCTGTTCTCGGGTTGCTGGACGACGACGCGACGTTCGAGATCGTGGGCGATGGCCATGGCTCTCAGTTTGCCACTCGGGGAAGCGTTTCCATAGAGGGGCCTTGTCGATCGGGATGCCGGGCTAGGAGTATGGCGGCCTAGAGCAGGAACCCGACGGGCGGATCGGCGCTGGAGGGCGAGTAGAAGCGGGCGATGTTGGGGAGGACGAGGTCGAGTTGGGATCGGTCGACGCCGAACCAGAGGCCGAGCTCGGCGAAGTATTCGTCTACGGAGGTGGTGGGGATGAGGCGGCCGCGGCCGGTATCGAGGGGCGCTCCGGCGAAGAGGCTCGGGTACTGGCCGAAGATGCGTCCGCCGCGCACGGGGCCTCCGACGACGAACTGGTTTCCGCCCCAACCGTGGTCGGAGCCGCGACCGTTGGAGGTGAGGGTGCGGCCGAAATCGGAGATAGAGAAGGTTACGACTTGGTCGGTCATTCCGATTTCGTCGAGCGATTGCTGGAAGGCCCCGACGGCCTGGCTCACGACGGGCAGCATTCTCTCTTGGTTGGCGATCACTTCGTCGTGGTGGTCCCAGCCGCCGTAGATGAGGAAGAAGGTTTGGCGTCGGACGCCTAGACGCTCGCGGGCGGAGATGGTGCGGGCGACCATCTGGAGGCCTCGGCCGAGGCGGGTCGGGGGGAAGGGCGTTGCGACGGAGACGCCTTCGAGCGACTCGCGGAAGAAGAGGTCGGCGTCGATGGCGTTGCGCATGCGACGGGCGTAGGCCTGCTCGAAGAGGTTTTTGTAGTCCTGGTTGAGCAGGGAGTCGACGGCGGCGGAGCGCAGGGCGAGGTCGGGGTTCCCGTAGCCGAAGAGTCCGCCCGGTCCGGCGTTGGGATCAGTTTCGACCGAGTGCGCCGAACTGTTTAGGCCGGCCTGAAAGAGGTTCGAACCGTCGAGCGAGATGCTCATCGAGACGCGTTGGTCGCGGTTGACGTCGGCGAGGAGGTCCGCGATCCGTCCGCCCCAACCGTGGGAGGATCGGTCGGCGGGCAGGGCGGTTTGCCATTGGGCGATCTGGTCGGAGTGAGAGTAGAGACCTACGGGCAGGCGGGCGGTTCCGGCGTCGATGGAGGAAAGGGTGACGGGTTCGACGAGGGTGCCGGCGTTGGCGAGGAAGGCGAGGTCGCCTTGGTTGTAGAGGGCTTGGAGTTCTGGGGCGGCGGGGTGCAGGCCGAAGGAGCGGCCGGCGAGGTTCGGCGCGGGGAGCGGGAGGAGTTGCTGAGGTTCGAGGGCGAGATCGGCGCGGACGGAGCGGTATTGGGCGTATTCGGAGGACTCGGTCGGGACGAGCAGGTTGTAGGAGTCGATGCCTCCGGCGAGCAGGATGCAGACGAGGGCGCGGTAGTCGTCGCCGGGCGGGAGCGACTGCGCCGAGGCGGAGCTTGCGGCGCCTAAATGAACGAGAGACGAGAAGAGCGTCGACGAGCCGAGCCCCGCGCAGCCTAGGCTCGCGAGGAAGCTTCGGCGACCGACGGCTTGGCTGCTCAATTGGACACCACGTATTCGGGCGAGAGGAGGATGAGGTAGACGGCGAAGCGTGCGCGGAATTGTTCAGGGAACGGGGCGACGGCGTTGCGTATGGTCGTGCGCGCCTCGTCAGACAGGGCGCCGTGGGTGAGAAGCAGGTCGAGCCGGTCGAGAAGGGCGTCGAGATCGGTGCGGGCGAGTTCGTCTTCGACCGAGAAGTCGAGCGTGGCGCGGAGGGCGTCGAAGTCGTAGAAGAAAGTCGGGAGACAAGGGCGCTGGTCAGCGGCGGGGAGTTCCTCGCAGACGAGCGGCTCGACGGGGCAGTTTCCTTCGTTGCAATCGTTGACCAATTCCTCGACGGGATTGAAGGAGACGACGCCGCCGAGCGTGAGGAGGTCGTTGAGGTTGGCCATGCCGAGGATGGTGGAGGTGGTGGTGATCTCGAATTCCGGGGCGACGAGATCGGCTTCCGGCGGCAGGTCGTTGGGACGGTGATCGGGCAGGAAGAAGTTGAAGACGCTCGGGGCGCTGCCGGCGTGTTGGCGGATGAAGAAGTCAGCGAAGGCGCCGCCGTTGAAGAAGAGGCCGTCGGGCGTCGTCGCGTTGAAAGCTCGAGCGACTTTGACGTGCCGCACGAACGGCTCTTGGAGGTGTCCGAAGGTCGGATCCGTAGGCGTTCGGCGAGCTTCCGGGTCGAGCAAGATTGCGCGGACGACGGCTTGGAGATCGCCGCGGACGCCTCGGCCGTTGTCGGCGAAGACGGCGGAGATGCGTGCGAGGTACTCGGGCGTGGGGTTCGAGGTGACGAGGCGCTGGATGAGCAGGCGACTGATGAAGGGGCCGACGTTTGGATGCTCGAAGAGGTTGTCGATCGCGGCGTCGATATCCTCCATGCCGCTTTGTCCGGCCGGAACGACGAGACCGTCGAGCAGGCGCTTGGGGCCGGGCTCGTGGTGGAGCTCGTACATGCGCATGGGCCGGGTGAGGTCGAGGGTTTCGAGTTCGCCGAAGCGGCCGAAGGGGGCGCCGGAGCCGAGGCCGGTGAAGATCTTGGCGAACTCGGTGATCTCGCGGTTGGTGTAGGTGGGGATCGGGTCGCCGCGGGCGTCGAGCTTGCGCGAGCCGTCGGGGTTGAGTTCGAAGAGACCGATGGAGAAGAGTTGCATCACCTCGCGGGCGTAGTTCTCGTCCGGGAAGCGGCCGGTGGCGGGATCGCTGCGGGCGTTGTTGAGGTGGCTGAGGTAGAAGCCCATCGCCGGGTGGAGCGTGACTTCGCGGAGCAGATCGCGGTAGTTGCCGAAGGCGTGGCGGACGAGGACGTCGTAGTAGGAGGCGGGGCCTTCGGGGAAGACGGAGAGGAGGTCGACGTTGTCCGAGACGACGAAGATCTCGCTGAGGGCCAGGGCGACGCGTTGACGGAGCAGGTCGTCGCCGCGCATGACTTGATCCCACCAGGAGATGCGGCGGAAGAAGACGGGCGGCAGGAGCATCTCGCTACGCGGGCCGGCCTGAGATTGGAGCCGGCGGACGAGCGGAAGGTGGAGTGAGGGCGGCGCGGCGAACTGCTCGTCGAGCCAGCGTTCGGGGCCGATCTGGGCGGTGCGGAAGATCTCGTCGTAGTCGGCGCCGAGCGTGGCTTGTGAGAGGAAGCGAGAGGCTTCTTGCAGGCGGCGTTGCTGGGACTCGGCGACGTCGCCCGAACGTGCGCGAGCCGGGGGCGTCTGTGCCGACGCGACTGCGAGCGCGACGAGGCTGATCGAGACGGGACCGAGCGCGATCAGGCGAGCGGCGACGAACACGATGCTTAGGATACGTCTTGTCGCGGGCGGCTAGTTGAGGTTGGCGAGAAACGCTGAGACGTCGCCTTGGGCTCGGGAGAGGTTGGCGCGGGCGAGGTAGAGGTCGTAGAGAGCGGAGATTTCGAGTTCGTCGATGCGGGACTGTTCTTGCTGGGCGTTGACGACGTCGATGTTGCTGACGAGGCCCGCGCCGAGGCGGAGACGGGCGAGTTCGACGGCTTCGTCGGCGGCGGCGCCGGCGCGGGCGGCGGCTTCAGCGGAGATGCGGGCGGCGTCGAGTTGGGCGGCGGCGGTGAGTACATCGAGGTTGACTTGGTTCTCGACGTCGCGCAGTTCCTCTTCGGCTTGCTGGAAGCGGGACTTGGCGGAGGCGATTTCGGCTTGGATGCGGCCGCCTTGGAAGATCGGCAGGTTGAGCGACCCGGCGATGGTGTAGGTGGAGAGGTTGCGGTTATAGCGTTCGCCGATGGTCCCGTAGTCCGCAGTGAAGCCGATGGTGGGGAGGCGTTGGGCTCGTGCGCCGGAGACGTCGAAGCGTGCGGCTTCGACTTTGGCTCGGGCGGCCTGGACTTCGGGGCGGTTGCCGCGGGCGATCTCTTGAGCGGCTGCGACGTCGGCGTCGGGGCCGGGCGTGTTGGCGAGATTTTCGGTGAGGACGACGTCGGCGTCGACGGGCATTCCGATGGTCTCGAGCAGCAGGTAGAGCGTGGTTTGGCGGGCGAGGCGGTTGCGCGCGAGGGCGACGACTTCAGTTTCGCGTTGGGTGGAGGCGCGGGAGAGATCGAGGCGGTTGCCGGTTCCGACTTCGAGGAAGTTTTGGGCGTCGGAGAGAAGGGTTTCGGCGGTGGCGAGTCTCGCTTCTCCTGCTTGGATGCGCGCGTCGGCCTGGAGGGTGCGCAGGTAGAGATCGATGACGCCGAGCGAGACGGCTTCGCGCAGGGACTCGGCGTCGAAGTCGGCCTGTTGGATGCGCCGGCGGGCGGCCGACATGCGTTTGATGAGGCCAAGGTCGAGAACGGTTTGGTTGAGCGTGGGGCGGGCGTCGAAAACTTGGAACGGTCCGACGCGGGAAGGGAAGCCGGGGAAGGTGAGGCCGACGCCGCGTAGGTTGCTGGTCTGGACGCTGTTGAGGACCGAGACGTTGACTTGGGGGAGGTAGCCGCTGCGGACGACGCCGAATTGGCCGCGCGATTCGAGCGTGCGGAGCTTGGCGATCTGGATCTCCGGGCTGAGGCGGTGCGCGCGGTCGACGGCTTGGCGGAGGCTGAGCTGTTCAGTCTGAGCGGCGGCGGGCGAAGCGGAGAGCCCCAGGCCGAGCAGAAGCAGCGCGGCGGCCTGCGGGGCGGGGAAGCGGGAACGAGAATCGGCGCGCGCACGGCGGCCGACGAGCATGAGATAGGCCGAGGGGACGAAGAGCAGGGCGAGCACGGTTGCGCCGATGACGCCGCCGCCGAGCGAGACGGCGAGGGGCGGCCAGAATTCGCCGCCGTTCAACAGGAGGGGGCTGAAGCCGATCATGGTGGTGAGCGTGGTGGTGACGACGTGGCGGGTGGCGCGGGCGACGACGTCGACGGCGGCGGACACGTCGCCTCGACCGACGGCTTCGTTCTCGCGTAGAGCCGCCAGGACGACGATGGAGTCGTTGACGGCGACGCCGATGAGGCCCATCGAGCCGACGATGGCGACGAAGCCGAAGGGGTACTTGAAGAGCCAGAGCATCAGGAAGGCGAAGCCCATCGAGAGCATGGCGACGGCGCCGATGACGGCGGCCATACGGAAGGAATTGAACGAGAGGACGAGCGTCGCGACCATCAGGATGACGAGCAGGCTGATGTTGGCGAGCAGGTCGCCGACAGCATCGTCGCGCTGTTCGGCTTCTCCGCCGAAGGTGTAGTCGTAGCCGACGGGGAATTCGATGTCGGCCTCGGCGAGCCGCGCCTCGAAGCGCGAGAGGACGACGGAGGGGAGTAGGCCGGACTCGATGTAGCCGCGGATGGTGTTGGTTCGGATTCCGTTGCGGTGGGTGATGGCGGAGACCTCGGGTTCGAGCGTGAGATCCCCAAGGGCTTCGAGCGGAACGCCGCCCTGGGCGCCGAGGAGCTCGAGGGAGGCGACCTCGGCGAGGCTGCTGCGGTTGGGCGTATCGAGGACGACGCGGACGGGAAGTTCCTCGGTCTGCTCGAGCAAGGAGCCGCCGGATTGGCCGTCGAGTGAGGCCTGGAGTTGGCGGGCGGCGCTGAGGTTATCGAGTCCGGCGAGGCGGAGTTCTTCGTCGGCGAGGTTGAGGCGGATCTTCGGGCGTCCGTTGCGCTGGGTGGTGAGGGTGTGGGTGACGCCCTCGGTGCGGGTGAGTTCGGAGCGGATCTGTTCGCCGAGCGAGTGCAGGGTTTCGAGATCGGGGCCGCGTAGGTGGAGTTCGATGGGCGCTTCGAAGGGCGGGCCTTGTTCGAGCTGGAGCGCTAGGAACTGTGCGCCGGGGAAGCTTTGGTCGAGTTCGGTTTGCAGCCCGCGGATGAGGGAGAAGTAGTTCTCGGCGGAAGTCAGCGAGACGAGCGCTTGGGCGTAGAAGGGCGAGCCGGAGTCGCCGCCCAGCATGTTGTAGTAGAACTTCGGTGCGTTGTCGCCGATGAACCAGTGGACCTCCTCGACCTGCTCATGTGCGAGGAGTTGCTCGCGGGCGAGGCGGGCGTAGCGCAGCGTCTCCTCGATGGACGACTGCATGGGCATGCGGAGCTGAACTTGGAGCTGGTTGCGGTCGGCCGGCGGGAAGAACTGTTCCTGGAGGAAGGGCTGGCAGAGGAACCCGGCGACGGGTAGGACGAGCGCGGCGGCGACTCCGAGACCGGGACGGGAGAAGACGGCGCCGAGCAGGTTGCGGTAGCGGAGGGCGAGATCGTCGTCGGTGAAACCGCGGCGCATCCACGAGCCTCCGACTTCGCCGACGCGAGCGAACAGACCGGTGAGCGTGGGGACGATGGTCAGGGCGGCGAAGAGCGAGCTGAGCAGCGCCATGATAACGCTGAGGGCGATGGGTCCGACGAATTCGCCGCCGCCGCCCGGCAGTAGGACGATGGGCAGGAAGGCGAAGACGCTGGTGAGGGTAGAACCGGTGAGCGGGACGGCTAGATGGCGGACGCTGCTTCCGACTGCGTCGATGGGAGCGAGCCCGTCGTCGAGGCGCTGCTTGACCTCGTCGACCATGACGATGGCGTTGTCGATGAGCAGACCGAGGGCGACGATGAGGCCGGTAACCGACATCTGGTGGATAGGCAGATCGATCATGCGCATCCCGACGATGGCCATGGAGGCCGAGACGGGCAGCGCCGAGCCGACGAGCAGGGCCGACCGCCAGCCCATGGTGAACCAGACGATCGACATGACCAGCAGGACGGCGGCGACGAGATTCCACTGGAGGCCGGTGAGACGTTCTTCGACGTAGACGCTTTGATCGAAGAGGATCGACAGCTCGACGCCGCGCGGGGTCTGTGCTTGGAAGGCTTCGATCTCGGCGCGGATGAGTGCGGCCCATTGGTCGATGCGCTGGCCGGTCTCCATGCGGGCGGCGACGGCGATGCCGGGTTTGCCGTTGACGACGGCGAGTTCGGCGGGCGGGTCGGCGAGGGTTTTTTCGACGCGGCCGAGGTCGGCGGCCCGGACGACGCGGCCGTCGGGACCGGAGGCGACGGGGATCTCGCGGATGCGGTCGACGGTTTGGATCTCGCCCTCGACTTCGAGAAGGAGATCGCTAACGGGGCCGCGGAGTTGACCGGCGGGGGCTTTGGAATCGGCTTGGGCGATTCGGCGGGCGACGTCGGAGGCGGTGAGGCCGAGATCGGTGAGCGTTTGCGGGTCGACGCGCAGTAGAACCTGCTCGGAGGGATCGCCGAAGAGTTTGGTTTGCTTGGTGCCGGGGACGGAGCGGAGACGATCTTCGAGACCGGCGCCGAGGCGGTTGAGAACCGAGTAACCGACGCCGGAGTCGTAGACGTCGTGCAGCCGCTCGAACTCCTTTGGCGCGTCCTCCCAGGTGAAGGCGGCGATGACGGTGTAGGCGTCGACTTCGGTATCGGTGTCGTTGAATTCGGGGGCCAGCGCGGCGGGAGGAAGGTCGGCGGCGGCGTCGTTGGCTTTGTCGCGGATGCGGGACCAGATTTCGTCGACTTGTTCGGCGGGGATCTCTTCGATCAATTCGATGGTGATCGCAGAGACGCCGGCGCGCGAGGTGGAGTTGAGTTTGTAGATCTCCTCGATCTCTTCGAGGCGGTTCTCGATCTTTTCGGTGACGAGCGACTCGACTTGTTCGGCGCTGGCCCCGGGGTAGTTGGTGATGATGAGCGAATTGCGTTTGGTGAGGCGCGGGTCCTCGGTGCGCGGGAGAACGCTGTAGGAGGAGATCCCGCCGACGGCGATGAGGGCGAGAACGAGTTGGAGCAGGCGCTTGTTGCGGAAGAAGAGGTCGGACATGGCGATGTTCTCCCTTTAGTTGCTGCTGCGGACGAGTTGGCCGGCGGTGACGCGGTTGGCGCCGCCGGAGACGATTCGGTCGCCGGGCCGGAGCGCGCCGCGCACGAGGACGCGCTCTCCTTCGTTGTGCAGTACTTCGACTTGGCGGGTCTCTAGCTGGAAGACGTCGGCGCCTTCGGCCTCGGTCGGGGCTAAGGCTAGGCAAGACCAGAGGCCTCGTACGCCGGGGGTGAGCGAGCCGACGGGCAGCCAGAAGCCGCTGACCTCTTCATTGGAGGCGAGCGAGAGGCGTGCGACTTGGCCGGGGATGAGGGGGGCGTCGGGGCCCGGCTCGACGGCGAGGACGACGGTGGCGGTTCGGGTGGCGGATTCGAGTTCGGGGAGAACGCCGGTGATGCGTCCGGGATATTCGACGCCGAGCGATTCGACGGTGAGTTCTTGGCCGATCTTGAGGTCGGCGGCGACGGCGGCGGGAACGCCGATGCGGGCCTCCGGGCGGCTGCTCTCGACGAGACGGAGGACGGCTTGGCCGGGAGCGACGACGACCCCTTCATCGAGGAAGCGCTCGGAGACGACGCCTGCGAAGGGTGCCTTGAGGGTGGCTTTGTCGAGGTCGAGTTGGAGGGCGCCGAGGCGGGATTTGAGTTCGGCGACGATGGCCTCCTGAGCTGCGACTTGCTCGCGGCGGGTACCGGTTTCGAGTTCCTTGAGCTGCGCGGCGGAGGAGTTGTAGGCGGCTTCGGCGCTGCGGGTGCGGTAGTCGAGCTGATCGAACTCGTCTTGCGAGATGGCTTGCCGCGCGAGCAGTTCTTGGCGGCGTTTGGTCTGGATGCGAGCGAGTTCGAGTTGCTGGCGGGACTCGTCGGTGCGGGCTCGGGCGGCGGCGATCGTCTCGGCGCGCGGGCCGGCGCGGAGCTCGTCGAGTCGGGCTTGGGCCTGGTTGAGCTGGGCCTCGGCTTGGTTGATCTGCAGTTGGAGGCGGCGGGTGTCGAGGCGGGCCAGCGGCTGGCCGCGAGAGACGCGAGCGCCCTCGGAGGCGAGGATGGCCGCGATCCTGGTCGAGGATTCGAAGGAGAGATCGCTGCTGCGGCGGGCCTCGATGCGGCCGGAGTAGTAGCGATCCATCGAGACGCGGTCGACGGACTCGATCGCGACGGTCTCGACGGGCAGGACGACGAGCGAGGCGGCCGTGGTCAGGTCCTCATTGGTCAGCCAGCGGGAGACGAGCAGCGCCAGCGTGGCGACGGCGAAGACGGCGACGCCGACGGTGAGGATGAGTCGGCCGCCGGAGCGGTTGGATGGCTTGGAGGTCGTTTGCATGACGGTTAGCGGGGGGCCGGTACGGCGGTTTGAAGGCTGCGGATGAGTGCGGATAGGAGGCCGTCGATCAGGACTTCTCGGTCGGGCCAGGGGAAGTTTTTGTGGCAGATGAGCAGCGACGTAAGGCCGTGGATGGCGGCCCAGAAGTAAGCGCTGGTGGCGTGGACGTCGACGGCCGGGGCTTGGCCTGACTGGACGCAGGCGGCGACGGAGTTGACGAGGTGGGAGAAGGCTTGCTTGCCGGCGGAGGTTTCGAAGCCTTCGTCGGCGCACTCGTCTTTGTCTGGCGGGCTGGCGAAGGTGACGAGGTATTTGTGGGGGTGGTCCAGACCGAACTCGATGTAGGCGCGGCAGCCGGCTTCGAGGCGCTCGATGGGGTCTGGGAAGGAGGCGTCTACCTTCTCTAGCCGGTCGATAAGCTGCTGGAAGGCGTCTTCGCAGATCTGCCGGAGCAGGTCTTCCTTGTCCTTGAAGTAGAGGTAGAGGGTGGCCGGGGAGTACTTGGCCTCTTCGGCGATGCCGCGGATGGAGACGTGGGCGCGGCCTTCCTGGGCGAAGAGGCGGCCGGCGGCCTCGAGGATTTCGCGTCGAACGCGTTCGCGGCGTTCGGAGCGATGACTGGCCGGTTCCATAGGATAAGCATACTAAACGTTATTTAGAAAATGAACAATGTTCATTTTTTCTTCGGACAGGGCGCTACACTGGCGCGCATGTTGGATCGGAGACAGTTTCTTGCGGCGTCGGCGGGGGCCTGGCCGGCGTTGCTGGGGTGCTCTACGGGGCCGCCGAACGTTTTGCTGTTGATGGTCGACGACTTGAACGACTGGATCGGCTCGATGGGCGGGCATCCGCAGGCGAAGACGCCGAACATCGATCGGTTGGCCGCGCGGGGCGTGACGTTCATGAACGCGCACTGCCAGGCGCCGATCTGCGGGCCTTCGCGAGCGAGTCTGATGACGGGGCTGTTGCCGTCGACGACCGGGATCTACGGGCAGATCAACGATCGGAATTTGCGTGGAGCGAGCGAGGCGATTGCGGATTTACCGTTTCTGCCGGAGGCGCTTGGGCGGACGCACCAGACGATGGGCGTCGGAAAGCTCTTCCACCAACATGCGCCGGACGGCGTTTTTGAGGAGTCCGGGGGGCGAGAGGCGGGTTTTGGTCCGAAGCCTCCGGAGCGGTTGAAGTGGGATCGGGCGAAGACGAGTACGGACTGGGGGCCGTTTCCTGATCGCGACGAGGAGATGCCGGACTCGCGGACGGCGGATTGGGCGGTCGAACGGCTCGAAGAGGAGCGGGAGCGTCCATTCTTCTTGGCGGTCGGCTTTTTGCGACCGCACGTACCTTGGCATGTGCCGAAGAAGTGGTTTGACCTCTATCCGCCAGAGGAGTTGGAGATGCCGCCGTACCTGCCCGGCGATCAGGAGGACATTCCGGAGATCTCAAGGCGTTTGCATGAGGTTCCGATGATGCCGACGACGGAGTGGGCCAGAGAGTCGGGCGAGTGGCGCAACATCGTGCAGGCTTATCTGGCTTGCGTGAGCTTTGCGGACGCTCAGGTCGGGCGAGTGCTGGACGCGCTCGAGGCCGGCGGGCAGGCCGATCGTACGGTCGTCGTCCTCTGCGGCGACCACGGGTATCACATCGGAGAGAAGAACCGATTCGCGAAGCACTCGGTTTGGGAGGAGGCGACGCGTACGCCGCTGATCGTTGCGGGGCCTGGAATCGAGCAGGGGCGGAAGTGCTCGAAGCCGGTGGGGCTCATCGATCTGTATCCGACGTTATTGGATCTAGGCGAGGTCCCGCCGGAACCCCGCAACGAGGGCCGCAGCATGCGGGCGCTGCTGGAGGATCCGGCAGCCGATTGGCCGCACGCGGCGGTCACGACCTACGGGCGGAACAACCACGCGGTTCGTGGCGAGCACTTCCGGTATATCCGGTATGAAGACGGCTCGGAGGAGCTCTATGACCACCGGGTCGACGACGCGGAGTGGAAGAACCTTGCCGACGAGCCCGAGTACTCGGAGGTGAAGCGCGATCTGGCGCGTCATCTGCCGTCGTCGAACGCGCCCTGGTCGCCGAACTCGATCTACGACTACAACGACTATCTCAGGGAGCACCGCGAGCGGAATCTCTAGCTAGGTGTAGCTAGGCTTGGGGGACTTCGTCGCGCAGCTTCTCCGGCGGAGTCAACGGCGAGAGGCCTAGGTTCTGCGAGACGTCTCCGTAGACCTCGGAGATGCTCTTGGTTCCGTCGACGGTGAGCAAGAGGCCCTTTTCTTCGTAGAGTTCCAAGAGCGGTTTCGTCTTGCCGTAGTACTCCTCTAGGCGCACCTTGAGGGCCTCCGGATTGTCGTCCGCTCGCTTGGTGAAGCCGGCGCCGAGACCGGCTTTGGCGCGTTGCATCACTCGATCGAAGACGACGTCGTCGGGGATGTCGAGGTAGATGACTCGGCTGACGTCCCAGTTTTCGAAGAGGTATTCGGCTTGCGGGCGAGTGCGCGGGAAGCCGTCCAAGACGAAGCCGAAGTTCCAGTCGTGTTGTTCGAGGCGCTCGCGGACGACGCCGTCGACGATCTCGTCGGGGACCAGCTTGCCGCTGTGCATGATGCGCGTGATGCGGGCGGCGAGCTTGGTGTGATGGGCCATGTGCCAGCGGAAGATATCGCCGATGGAGATGTGGACGAAATCGTGCGCCTGGCAAAGGAGTCGGCTTTGAGTGCCTTTGCCCGAGCCTTGCGGGCCGCAGATGATGTATTTGTGCATGGGGTTGTTCGGCCGGCGTCAGCTTTCGCCGGTCGCCTTTCGCTTCTTGACGTCGATACCTAGCCGCTGAATCTTCTGATTCAAGGTGGACAGCGCTACGCGGAGCCGCTTGGCGGTCTCGGTCTGGTTCCAGCGAGCTTGCTTGAGCTCCGCCAGGATCACTTGGCGCTCGAAGTCTTCGACCATCTCAGGGAGACTCGCGCCGCCGGTTGGTTGGAAGTCGACGGGGAGGGACGGTCGCGCGACGCCGTGGCGGCCCAGCAGCGAGTCGGGAAGCGCCTCGACCGCGACCTTCTCCGAAGTTGCGAGTACGACGGCGCGCTCCACGACGTTCTCCAACTCGCGCACGTTGCCCGGCCAGGAGTGCTCCATCAGTATGCGCATGGCCTCGGGCGAGAATTCGAGGTTCGAGCCGGAGTCGCCGTTGATGAACTTCTCGTTCTCGCGACAGTAGCGGTCGAAGAAGTGTCGAACGAGCAGGTGGATGTCGCCTCGGCGGTCACGCAACGGCGGCAAGTGCAGGCCGATCACGTTGAGGCGGTAGAAGAGGTCCTCGCGAAACTGACCTTTCGAGACGAGTTCCTGGAGGTTGTCGTTGGTGGCGGCGACGATTCGAACGTCGACCTTCTTCACCTCGTTCGAGCCGACCGGCATGAACTCGCGCTCCTGGATCACGCGCAGGAGTTTTGCCTGGGTCTCGATTCCCAACGTGCCCACTTCGTCCAGAAAGAGCGTCCCGCCGTCGGCCGCCTCGAAGCTGCCTTTCTTGTTGAAGGACGCGCCGGTGAAGGCGCCTTTGACGTGCCCGAAGAGGCTGGATTCGAGTAGATCGACGGGAATCGAACCCGAGTTTACGGGGACGAACGGTTTGTCGGATCGCGGGGAATTGGCGTGGATTGCTTTGGCGACCAGTTCCTTTCCGGTGCCGCTTTCGCCGGTAATCAGCACGGTCGAGCGGCTGGGCGCGACTTGGCCGATGAGGCGGAAGACGGCCTGCATCTCGTCCGACCGGCCGACGATGTTCTCAAAGCGATACTTCTCGCGAAACTCTTCGCGCAGAAGCAGGTTCTCGGCGGCGAGACGACGACGTTCCATCGTCTGCTCGATGCCGAGGATGAGTTTGTCGTTCTGCCAGGGTTTGGTGAGAAAGTCGTCGGCGCCGAGCTTGATCGCTTGGACCGCCGTCTCAAGCGACCCGTAGGCAGTGAGCATCACGACCGGCGTGCTGGTGTCGTTTTCGCGGATCTCGGCGAGCGCCTCAAGGCCGGACTTGTCCGGCAACATGAGGTCGAGCAGAACGAGGTCGAAGCTCTTGTTTTCGAGCGCTTGGAGGCCGGAGGCGACGTCGACGGCCGAGGTCGTCTCGAAGCCTTCGAGCGCCAGCAGCGTTTCCAGACTGTCTCGAATCGATTCTTCGTCGTCGACGATTAGGATGCGGCCGCGAGGCGGGGCTGTGGGGTCGGCGCCGGCGTCAGGCATGAATCGGTTTGGCGGACAGGGGCAGGTCGATGTGGAAGGTCGTACCTAGGCCCTCCGGGCTGGTCGCTCGGAGTGTTCCGCCGTGTTCGTTAATGATCCCATAGCTGACGGCCAGTCCAAGACCAGTTCCGCCGGTCGCGCCCTTGGTCGTGAAGAAGGGATCGAAGATGCGGCTGAGCTTCTCGCGATCGATGCCGACGCCGGTGTCGGAGACGCGAATCGAAGCCGAGTCCTCCGTGCACTCGGTGACGACCTTGAGGTCGCCGCCCTCCGGCATGGCGTCGCGAGCGTTCAAGAACAGGTTCAGCAGCACCTGCTGCAACTTGTTGTGGACGCCGCGAACCTGCGGGCTCTCTTCCGCCAGCGACAGATCGAGGCGTACCCGACCCTTTTGGAGCTGGGGTTCGATGAGCGCCAGCGTCTCTTGGACTGAAGCGTTGACGTCGACGTCGGCGAAGTCGTTCGATGCGGTGCGCGAGAAGTTCAGCAACGAGTTGACGATCTCGCTGGCCCGGAAAGTCTGCTGGGTGATCTTCTCGAGCGTCCTTTCGCGTGCCGGGTCGCCTTGGACTTGCTTGGCCAGCATCTGGGCGTAGCTGGAGATCACGGCGAGAGGCGTATTGACCTCGTGGGCGACCCCGGCAGCCAGCAGGCCGATCGAGCTGAGTTTGTCGGCTTGGACGACTTGCTCTTCGAGCGTCGACCGTTCGGTGACGTCGTCAAGGATGATCAGACGTCCGATCGGCGAGAAGTCTTTGGCGACGAGCGGAGCGATGGCCACGTTGAGGAGCCGCTCACGGCGGGCGTCCGCGCTCTCGGGCGCCGGACGGAACCGGCCCGGGAGTTCGTCGGCCCGCAGCTCGAACTTATATAGATTGTGCACGCCGCCTTCGGGATCGAGACGGTCGCATTCGGCGACCAATGCGTCCGGAAGCAATTCGCCGAGAGGTCTGCCGACGGCGTCGGAGCGCGAAATCCCGAACATGAGTTCGAGCTGGGTGTTCCAGCCCTCGACTCGACCTTCGAGATCGACGGCCAGGATGCCCACGTGAAGGGATTCGACGATGTTCTCGTTGTAGTCCTTGAGGCGCTGGTACTCTTCCGCCTTGCGCTCCAGCGAGCGATAGAGCCGAGCGTTTTCGAGCGCGATCGCCACGTTCCCGGAGAGCGCTTCGAGCAAGGCCAGATCCTCGGTTGAGAGGTAGTGGCCTTCGCGCGTGCGGCCCAGGCCCAACCAGGCGACCACTTTCCCCCGCGCCCGGCACGGTACGTAGTAGTGGAGTCCGAGTTCGGCCAGTACGGCCGACTCGCCAGTCGGGCTCTTGAAGAAGTAGAACGGCTCTGGACGGGACCGCTCTTGTGCGGTCAGCTCCGATAGGTCGACGACTCGGCCTTCCGGCCAGGTGACGAACCCTCGGTCGCCTTCGGAAACGAAGATCTCCATGGAGGCCAGGCCGAGGGTGCGTTCGAGACGCTCCCTCACTGAACTCAACATGCTGTCCGAGTCCGTCTCGGCGGCCAGTTCGGCGGCGAAGTCGGCTAGGGTCTGGCGATAGTCGTAGCGCTCGCGGTAGTACCGGCGATCGAGCAGTCCCTCGATCCGGCGTCGCATCGGCTGATAGAGCAGGGCTACGGCTACGACCGAGAAAACCCATCCGGCGGGTCCGAGGCCGTTTGCGTGCGGGTCGACCCATTCGCTGGCGGCAAAGGCGGCGGCGTAGAACAAAGCGAGCACAGCCGCGGTCGCCAAGGTATGGGCCGTACCACGCCGGACGACGAGGTCGACGTCCATCAGTCTGTGCCGCGCGATGGCGAACAGGAACGAGGCTGGAATGAGCGCCAGCGCGAAGATCGACAGCGTATGGTTCGGACCGGGGACGCGTCCGGAAACGAAAGGCAGGACGTAGAAGGCGACGAAGGGCGCGGCTCCCCAAAACGCGCCGGCGGCCATCCATCGCCGTTGTTGTCTGCGGGCCGGATTCTGGTCGCGCGAGCCGAAAGCGAACAATCCCGCCGAGGTCAACAAGCCGAGGCCGAAGAGCGCGTAGGCGATCCGATCCAGTAGGAACTGCGTATCGCTGATCGGAGCGTCACTGGTCAGGAGACCGGCGGCGAACGCATGGTGCGTGATGAGAACCAGAGCGGCGGCTGCGTAGCCGGCAACGGCCATGGCCCGACGCGGCATGCTCAAGGGGCCCGCCGGGCAGGCGGCCGCGAAGTGGAGCAACAGGGCAGGCGTGAGAGCCGTCGCCCACACATCGATCCAGTAGACCAGCCGATCAAAGCCGTCGTAGGTTCCGGCCGGGCTCAGCCCGAACAGTGCCGCGGCGCTAATGCAGTACCCGCAGAAAAGCAGGGCAAGGCGATTACGCCGTCTGCGGTAGAGCACCACGGCCCCCATCGCCAAGTAGGCGAATGCGAGCAATCCCTGGAAGACGCCGCGTGCGGGTTTTGGGCGCTCTCCGGCGACGACCAGGTTGACCGAGTAACGCTTGCCGTCTCGGGACAGCCGGTAGTCGGCGCGATTCCACGGTCCGACTTCGGCCAGGTTGCGCGCCGAGTCGGCGGCCGTCTCGACCGCGTGTTCGTTGATCGCGAGTAGGAGATCGCCCGGCCGCACCCCCACCTGGGCGGCCGGGCTCTCCGGGTCGACTTGGGCGGCGATCACGCCGGCGTCCGAATCGACCCACGTCGCGCCGTCCACCGGCAACTCAACCGCTCGGCGGTCGAGGCCGTTGAACACCGCAATCAGCACGAGCGCGGCGGCAAGAGCCGCTAGCGCTTGAGGTCCGATCCCGGTTTGGCGACCAAAAAACATTCCCGTAAGAAATTGATTCAGGCGATCCGTACTCGAAGGGAGATAGATTCGCCCGCGATCACGCGCGGATGCACGTAGGGCGCCAAATCAAGTCTAGGGCCCGGACCCCCCGCTTGGCCTGGATTTCGGGCTCTTGGCGTCGGTTGGCCCGATCGAGGCGCCGCCCGTATCTTCGATTTTCTGTATATGCGGATCTTGTTTCTCACATTCGCATATCCACGGCCGCAACCCAGTCGGGTGAAACGAACCCGCTTCGTCGTGCGTAGATCGTCCCGATGGGGTTCTCTCGTCCGTCCCGGCCGCCCAGCTTTCGCGACGCCGCAAGGCGACTCGCTTGCTTGACCTTGTCCCTTACGCAACATAGAATTGAGCTGGAGCCGCATGTCGATTTGGCTACGCCCCCGTCGCGTGTCTTCCGCCTTGTCGCAACGGAGTCTCACATTGATGCCTAAACGCGTCTCGTTTTCCCTGGCAGCCCTCGCGCTGTCCGCCTTTTGCTTCTCTTCGATTCCGATTCACGCGCAGAGCCCAGAGCCGCGCGGGCTGAGTGAAAAGCAGCAGCGCAAACGACTGAAAGCGCTGCGGAAAGAGTTGGAAGGTCCTTTCAAGCGGTGGCTCGACCAGGACGTCCGCTACATCATCTCGGGCGAGGAACGGAAAGCGTTCTTGCAACTGAGCACCGATGAGGAGCGCGAGCAGTTCATCGAGCAGTTCTGGATCCGTCGAGACCCGACGCCGGACTCGATGGAGAACGAGTTTAAGGAAGAGCACTACCGCCGAATCGCTTACGCCAACGAGCGGTACGCATCGGGAATTCCCGGATGGAAGACCGACCGCGGCCGAATTTACATCGCCTACGGTCCGCCTGACGAGATCGAGGCGCACCCTTCGGGCGGTTCCTACCAGCGGCCCTACGACGAGGGCGGAGGCATCACCTCGACCTATCCGTTTGAGATCTGGCGCTACCGCTGGCTGGAGGGCATCGGCTCCGACATCTTGCTTGAGTTCGTCGATCCGACGATGACGGGGGAATACCGTTTGACGATGGATCCGTCGGAGAAGGACGCTCTCCTGTACGTGCCCGGCGCGGGTCTCACGCTCGCCGAGGAAATGGGCCTCTCGCAAAAGAGGGATCGCTTTACCCGGACCGACGGCACGCGCATGGGTACTCCGATTGGCGGGGCGCAGGCCCTTCGTTATCAGCAATTTGAGCGTCTCCAGCTCTACGCCAATATCCAAAAGCCGCCCCCGGTCAAGTTTCGGGACTTGGAAGCGGTCGTCGACTCGACGATTGAGTACAATACGCTCCCGGTTCAGGTCGACATCAGCTACGTTCGGATCACCGACAGCTCGGTCCTGACGGGCATCACCGTCCAAGTCGACAACGCGGACTTGATGTTCAAGCAAGACGGTGAACTCCACAAAGGTCTCGTCAACGTCTTCGGTCGGGTCTCTACGATGACCCGCCGGGTCCAGACCCACTTTGAAGACACGGTCTCGATCAATACGACTGGAGAGCGGTTGGCGGGCGAACGCGCGCGATCGTCGATCTACAACAAGCCCATCCCTCTCGCTCCCGGCAACTACCGCCTGGAGCTCGTGGTTAAGGACATAATCGGCGAGACAATCTCCACCTACCGCACGGCCTTGAACGTGCCTAAGTTCCCGGACGACGAGTTCGCGTCGAGCACCTTGATTCTGGCGGACAAGATCGAGAGAGTTCCCACGCGCTCGCTTGGCGCCGGGCAGTTCGTGCTGGGTGCTTCCAAGGTCCGTCCCAGGATCACGGAAGAGTTCCGCTTGGACGAACGGATGGGAATCTACGTCGAGTTCTATAACTTCGGCGAGAAGGAAGACTCCTCGATCCCGGACGGAGAAGTCACGTATGAGATCGCCAAGGCGACCAATCCGGACGAGGTGCTGTTCGACTTCACCGAAGAGGTGTCTGAGGTTCGCGGCGCTTCTTCGGCCACGGTCGTTATCGAAAAGATTCTGCCGCTGGAGAGACTCGGCTTGGAAGCGGGCGTCTACGTTCTGAACGTGAAGGCCCACGATCGAGTGCGAAATCAGACTTTGGGCAAGACAGAGACGTTCAAGATTCTGTAAGATAACCGCGGCCGGATCGACGACCGAGGCAGAGCGAATGCGAATCGCGATGGACAAGACGGCGAGAACCAGGAGCGCAAACGCGCTGACGCTGGCCGTTCTGTTTGTCGCCGCCGCGCTTCCTGGTCAAGCCGCGATCTCGGGTTCGATCGGCGGTTGGGTCAAGGACGAGACCGGGGCGCCGCAGATGGGCGCAGCCGTTTCTCTGTTGACGGCCGAAGGCCGACTGGCTCGGCGGGTTTTCACCGATCACGAAGGGGCGTTCTCTGTCGAGGGACTCTTCCCGGGCTCCTATGCGATCGAAGTTAACCTGAGTCGGTTCATGCCGATACGGCGGGATTCGATCGATATCCGCTCCGGCGTTCGCACGGTTTTGGACGTAAGCATGCGCTCGCTATTCGCGAGTCTTCAGTTGGCGTACGGGAGCCGCGGTGAGATCCGCGACATGACGGATGATTGGCAGTGGACGCTGAAGGCGAACCACGCTCGTCGTCCGGCGCTACGTCTCGTCCGGAACGAGACCCAACGCGAGACGGACCGCATGCTTCGCCGGATGTCCGGAGCCTTCAGCGAAACTCGCGCATACGCCGAAGTTGCCGGTGGAGCCGGCGTGCGACCGTCGGCGTTGGCGAACGAGTCCGATCTGGGCACAAGCTTCGCCCTGGCGACCTCTCTTTTCGGCGAGAACGCCGTTACCGTCAGCGGCAACGTCGGCTACGCCGACGCGACGGCGGGCCCGACGACCGCCTTCCGGACCAGCTTCCAGCGGGATCTCGGATTCGGCGCGCCTGAAGTCAGCCTGACCGTTCGCCAGTTGCAGGCTGACGTCGGAGCGAGCCGCGCGTTCCTGGACCCGGTTCAGGCCCGCGACGGAGCTCCCGCGCTTGAGACGTTTACGCTAGGGTTCTCAGATCGCGCCCAACTTGGCGAGTCGACTCACCTCGAGTACGGTTTCTTGTACGAGTCGGTCAGTTTCGTCGACCGATTGGATTTCGTGAGTCCGTTCGCGACCTTGGTTCGATCCTTCTCGAACGACCGGACCCTAGAGCTTCGCTACGCCTCCGGCGCTCCGCGGCCCGACTCCGCTATGCGCGAAGGAGAACGACTGCGTCGGAGCGTGCAATCGCTCGGGATGTTCCCACGCGTCGCGCTGAACGACGGCGCTGCGACCGTTCAGCGCTCGGAGCACGTCGAACTGGCCTATCGGGAGCGCATCGGCAAAGGCAAGATTGAAGCTGCTGTCTTCCAAGACGTGATCGCGGACGCCGCCGTGACGGCCCTGGCGCCTGAGCACATGGCGGGCGGTCGTGATCTGCTGCCTAACTTGTTTTCACGTAGCTCGACGCTGAACGGCGGTCGGCACTTTACGCGCGGAGCGCGGGTGTCCTACGCCAGGAAGCTGGCTGATCAACTAGAAGCCGCGCTTGGCTACTCGAACACCGGCGTGCTCACTGCGGAGGGGCGCTCGATGCAATCGACCGACATGGCCTCTGTCCGAGGCATGCTTGGTATGGAGCGCGCCCATCTAGCGACTGCCTCGCTTTCAGCCGTGGCTCCGCGCAGCGATACTCGCGTCCAGACCAGCTATCAGTGGGTCAGCCGACAAGCGGTCATGGCGGCGGACTTGTACAACGATTTCGCGTCGGCCTCCGATCCTGGTTGGAACATCGTGATCCGCCAGCCGATTCCCCTTGAGGCCGGGCTCCCCGGCAAGCTTGAGGCGTCGGCCGAGTTTCGCAATCTTCTAAAGGCCGGGTACTTGCCCATTCAGGCCGGAGACGGCTCCACCCTCTATCTCCTTCCCGCTATCCGCAGCTATCGCGGATCGTTGAGCTTTATCTTCTGATGAACAAAGTCGTTCTCTTTTGCTTGTGCGTTCCTGCGCTGTTCTGGTTCGCGGGACAGGCTCCCGCCAAGGAACTGACGACGCTGCGCGTCGTGGTCGAAGATCAGGAAGGGGAGCCGGTCGAGCGGGCAAGCGTCATCGTTCGCCGTCTAAAGAACAACACGAAGAAGGTCAAGGTTCGCGGAGAGAGTCTTCAGTTGAAGACGTCTCAAACCGGATCGGCGCCGCTGCCTCCTCTAGTGCAGGGGCGCTATCTGCTCCAGGTCATCAGCCCGGGGTTCCAGACCTACGGCGGCGAGATGGTCTTGAATCAGAGCGAACAAACCGTTACGATCACTCTTCAACCCCCGAGCGAGCAGTTTTCGGTTCATACCGAACCGGACGCTCCGTGAGCTCGAACCCCGTCCGACAACCAACGCCCGAAAACCCCGACTCAGGCTCGTTCCTGATCGAAAGAAGTAGAACTCCACATGCGTCTGTTTACCGCCCTTGAACTCAACAGCAAAGTAGTCACGAACCTGACCGAGCTGGTACATCGCCTCAGCGAGGCGGCGCCGATTCGCTGGGTGCATCCCCAAAACATGCATGTGACGCTCAAATACATCGGGGAATGGCCGCAGCATCGCTTGGATCGTCTGGTGCGTTCCCTCTCGGAAGTTCGTTTGAATCAGCCTGTAACCGTTCCGTTGGCCGGACTAGGATACTCTCCGAACGCGCGTCAGCCGAGGGTGTTCTGGGTCGGCGCTGAGAACACGCCGGCGCTGCGACAGTTGGCGAGCCTTGTGGACGCCCAACTCCAGCCGCTCGGGATCGCCCCTGAGGTTCGGCCTTACGAACCGCGGCTGACGCTAGGGTCGCTGGACGAGTGGGATCGGCTGGAGGAGCTCTACACGGCGGTGGAGGACCTGCCCAGTCGCGAGTTCGGGATGATCAACCCGGACCGATTCGTGCTGTACGAAAACACGGTGACTCCGTCCGGTTCGATCTACCGTCGGATCGCCGATTTCCCGTTCTTGGCCAACGGCGTCGAGCAACTGGCCGCGGCCGCCCCGACTGAAGTCGGACTCGGGTACGCGCGCTAGTCCCGGACGCCCGCAGGGCTGTCAGGCGTCAGCGCCAACAGGCGTTTGATGATCGATCGTTCCGAGTCGTCGTAGGCGCCGACGAAGCGTTCCGACTTGAGGGCGAGTTCCCGTCTCTCCGCTCGGAACGCGCGAAGCCTTCGGACCGCTGTCACGACCTGATTACGCCTTTCGCGAGGGAGTTGTCTCCAGTCCTCAAAGATCTGACGCGCCTCGACCTGGCGCTCGCGGGGCAGCCGATTGAAGAGCTGATAGCGATTGACGAGCAGTTCTCTCTCCTCGGCGGGCAGGCGGTCGAGCTCGTCTAGTCGCTTTCGGATCGCTTCTCGGCGGGCGGCCGGGAGGCGCCCAAACCGTTCGTTGGTCTCAAAGAATTCCTGGCGACTTTCGGGCGTCATCTGCATCAGGCGGAGTAGTTGGCCGTTGGCGTCGCCGACGCGGGCCTGGCGAGCGTCTCTCTGACCGCCGCCGATTGGATCCCTACGCTGCGGCAGCACGCCCTGGCGCGTACGCTTGCCGCTGCGGTCCTTGCGTTTGCTCTGGGCGCGCTTGACCCCAGGCCTGAGCGGTCCGGTTTGCGCGCTCAGGTCCGGAACGACGAGCGCACAAAGGAGCAGCCAGGCCGCCGCGACGCCGATGCGCCGAAGAGTCACCTAAGACTTCCCCTCGACGGCTTCGGGCGCCAAGGCGTCAAACTCGGTCAGCATGTCGAGATCGTCGAGCGCTCGGTCCCACTCATCGACATAGTCGGCGTCTGTGTACCCGGCCTCGTTTGAGGGCAGGACAATGGCGGTCTTGGTCGCCGGATCGTCGATCGGCGACGTCGGCATGCTTGCCAGGAAACCCGCAGCGGCGATCACGACAGCCAGCAGCGCCGCCGCCCACTGAGGACTCCAAAGGGGCTCGAACCAGCGATTCCAGAAAGGCTTTGCCGACTGCGCCTCCACCGCCTGCTGGAGCCGAGCGTCGAAATCCGGGCTGGGCGACGGATCGTCCCAATCGTCGAGCACCGCAAACAACGCCGACTGCTCCTCGTAGGCGCGTCGAAGCTCCGCGTCGCTCTTGAGCCACGCTTCCAAGGCTTGTCGCCGCTCCGGATCTTCAGGCAGTCCGCCCGGGTGATGGATCGCCTCCAGGGCTTCTTCGCGAGTCATAGCTTCCTTCCGTTTGCACGTCTCTACGCTCTCCGGCGTTTGTGGTTATCGGCAAGATCGCTGAGTTGCTTTCTCAGCGTCTCATAGGCTCGAAAGAGCAGCGACTTTACGGCTGAGATCGAGAGCCCCAAAGCATCTCCGATCTGCTGGTAGTCGAGTTCTTGGTACTTGTGCATCAGCACGGCGGCCCGCTGCCGCTCGGGCAGCTCGGCGACCGCGCGGCGGACAACCGCCAAACGAACGTCCGCGACCATCGCCTCCTCTTGAGTGGCGCTATCCTCGACCGGCTCAGGCGTCGGCCGATGGTCCGAAGGAGGCTCGTCCAGACTCTGGTGCTTCTTCTCGTGGCGACGGTCTCGGATGGAGTTGAGAGCGAGGTTGGTGGCGATACGGTAGAGCCAGGTGGTGAACTTCGCCGACGGCTCGTATCGGTCTTTGTTGCGATAGACTCGCAGGAAGACTTCTTGGGCCAACTCCTCCGCGATGCCTTGATTCCCGGTCATCCTCGTCAGATATCCGATCACGGGCGCACGGTGTTTGACCAGCAAGACTTCAAAGCTGGTCGAATCGCCCGCCCGAACTTGGAGCATCAGTTGAGCGTCCGGCTCCAACGCGATATCGGCTCCCACAAGACATTGGAACACGCGCGACGCGGGAAAGTTGCGCTCAAATCGATCGTATGACCCTCAATGACCGGCGCATCAACCTGGGAACGCTCTTGGCTGCTGCTTGGGGATGCATCGCTTGGGGATGCGCCGCTGCGGATTCGGAGCCGGCAGGGCCGGTTGTTGAGCCTGTTCGAGTCCTGATCGTCGACGGGTTCAGCAACCACGATTGGCGCAAGACGAGCCGGTTTCTTGAAGCGGTTCTGGAGCGGACGGGACGCTTCGACGTGGAGGTTACGACTTCGCCCGAGACGGCCGACGCTCCGGGATGGGAGTTGTGGCGACCGCGGTTCGAGGACTATGCGGTCGTCATCCAGAACGCGAACAACATTCACGACTCCGAGATCCGTTGGCCGCGCGCCGTGGAGGTGGACTTTGAGCGCTACGTGGCGTCCGGGGGCGGGTTGTTGGTTTTTCACTCGGCCAACAACGCCTTCGCCCACTGGGACGAGTACAACCGTATGATCGGGCTCGGCTGGCGCGGATCGGATTACGGGACCGCCCTGGAGCTGACCGAGGTTGGCGAGGTGCGGCGAGTTCCTCCGGGCCAGGGCGACGGGACGAGCCACGGGCCTAGGCAGGACACGGTGGTGCGGAGGCTGAGGGATCATCCGATTTCGCGCGGCCTACCGGATCGATGGCTGACTCCCGACATCGAGGTTTACGAGTTCGCGCGAGGGCCCGCGGAAGCCGTGACGATCTTGAGCTACGGGCGGCATGCGGGCAGCGGGCGGCTCTGGCCGCTCGAATGGACGGTCGACTACGGCGAAGGACGCGTCTATGCCTCATCGTTCGGACATGTATGGAAGGACGACGAAGGGTTGCCGGATCGGGTTCGCTGCGTCGGCTTCCAGACGAGCTTGATCCGGGCGACGGAGTGGTTGGCGACGGGCGAGGCGACGTGGCCCGTTCCGGGGGATTTTCCGACCGAGGACGAGACTCGTCTGCGTCCCGAATAGTAGCCTCGCCGTTCGATCAGCGTAGAATGGCGGCGTGCGGTCCCTGTGCCTCCTCTCGATCGTTCTTGTTCTGGTCGCCTGTGGCCCGGAGGCGGAGACTCAGCCGGCCCCGCCGAACATCGTCATCGTAATCGCGGACGACCAAGGTTGGGGCGATCTGTCGATTCACGGCAACGAGAACCTTTCGACCCCGAACATCGATTCCCTGGCTCGGGACGGTGCCGTCTTCGACCGCTTCTTCGTCGCTCCGGTCTGCTCGCCGACCCGGGCCGAACTGCTGACCGGCCGCTACCACGCGCGCGGCGGAGTCTACAGCACGTCGGCGGGCGGCGAGCGGTTGGATCTTGACGAGCGCACGCTGGCCGATACGCTTTTGGCGGGCGGGTACCGTACTGGCGCTTTCGGCAAATGGCACAACGGAAGCCAACACCCCTATCACCCGAACGCGCGCGGCTTCGAGGAGTTTTACGGCTTCACTTCCGGGCACTGGGCTCAGTATTTCGATCCGGTCCTCGAGCACAACTCCGAGTGGGTACGGGGAGAGGGATTCATCATCGACGACTTGACGCGTCAGGCGATGGAATTCATGGCGGAGGCGGACGATCGGCCGTTCTTCGCCTATATCCCCTACAACACGCCGCACTCGCCGATGCAGGTTCCTGATCGCTTCTGGGAACGATTCGCCGACAAAGAGCTCGAGCAGCAGCATCGAGAGTCGGAAAGGGAAGATCTGGCGCACACGCGGGCAGCGCTCGCCATGGTCGAGAACATCGATTGGAACGTCGGCCGGTTGCTGCAGAAGTTGGATGAGCTCTCGATCGCCGAGAACACGATTGTTCTCTACCTGAGCGACAACGGCCCCAACGGATACCGGTGGAACGATCGGATGAAAGGACGGAAGGGCTCGACCGACGAGGGCGGCGTGCGCGTACCGGCGCTCATGCGATGGCCGGCGCGAATCCAGCCGGGCACGGAGATCGATCGCATTGCCGCGGCCATTGACTTGCTTCCTACGTTTGCCGAGCTGGCGGGCGTTGAAGTCGTGGGCGATAGGCCGCTCGACGGGCGGAGTTTGGCGCCCCTGTTGTTGGGATCCAAAGACGAGTGGCCGGACCGCGAGATCGTGAGTGCGTGGCGTGATCGGTTGAGCGTCCGGAACCAGCGATTTCGCCTGGATACGGCAGGGGCGCTGTTCGATATGGTCGACGATCCGGAGCAGCGCATCGACGTGTCGGCCGAACACCCCGAGATCGCTCGGCGGTTGGGCGAGATCGCGCAGCAGGCGGGCGACGAGTTCGCGGCGGAACTCGGCGAGGATGATCGCCCGATTCCGGTCGGCTACGCGCCGGCGACTTGGCTGCCCGCCCGCGACGCCGTCGCGTCCGGAGGCGTAGATCGCAGCAATCGCTATCCCAACAGCTCGTACTTTTTGAACTGGACCTCGACCGAGAGCGCCGTTACGTGGGATGTGGAAGTCGCCGAGCCGGGCGCGTTCGCTGTGACGCTGTACTATGCCCTTGCCGAGGGAGACGAAGGCGTCGAGTTGGAGCTGGGTTTCTCGGGGCAGACGCTAAACGCCTCCCTCGAAGAAGCGCATGACGTCCCGCTGATCGGGGCGGACGACGATCGCGTGCCGCGCCAGGAATCCTACACGAAAGACTTCCGTCCGACGGAGCTTGGCGCATTGGAGATGGGGGCGGGGAGGTCGCCGCTGACTCTGCGGGCGACCCGCATTCCCGGCGACGAAGCGCTGGAGGTGCACTCCCTCGTCTTGACTCGGATCGAGCGCTAGGAGGCCAGCGAGAAGCTCAGCCCGAATTCGGCGCCGAACTCGGAACTCAATTGCGCCCGGAGCGCTCGGCTGTAGAAGTCGTCGCTGCGAGCTCGGATCTCGCTCTCGGCCCTGTCCGGGAAGGCGACGTGCTCAAGCTCGTGGAGGAAGACGGAGAGCAGCCCGACATGAAAACGGAGGTCCGCCAGCCTGGTGCGCGTCTTTCGATCGGCTGCGGGTACGGCCAGCGTCGCGAGCGGCAGCGGCTCCCAGGCGCGTATGGCTTCCACGGCTAGGTCGATCTCGCCGACGGATTGACCCGTGTCGCTGCTGAGCTGTCGAGTGCTGGCCAGCGTCGCGGACTGGTGGTGGTGACCGAGACACGAGCACGTGTTGTGCTTGCGCAGATCCGCAACGATCACCGAGGGAAGCTCGGCCAGCACCGACCGGTACGAGTCCCGCACGGATTGAGGCAGCGAGGGAAGGGTAAAGCGAAGGCTTTCGCTCAGGGCCGCGGCCAGCTTCGCGCTGCCTCGCGGGTATCCCGCGACGACCAACGGCATCTCTTCTCCCGTCTGTATGAGGCGCTCGCCGCGTCCGAGCAGCCGCTCGGCCAGCTCAACGGCGAGAGCTTTGGGGCGGACTCGGTGTCGGGTGCGGTGCATGGGAATAGCCTGCTTGCTCTTGATCATATCGCTCGTCACAAGGGACGCCGATAGGTTCTTGGTATCCTCAGGAGCAGGTTTTTTACCTGAATTCTACGTATGGCGTCGCACTCACGTTTCGGCGGGACTCCTCCTGGTTACGGGCGCGGCGGCATCCAGTTAGGCGGATTCGTCACCCCTGGATTGAAGTGGATTCTGATCGCGAATGCGGTCATGTTCGTGCTCTACTTCCTGTCGCGCGCGGCCAGTATTTATCCGCTGCTGTACGTCTTTGACGCCTTGAGCTTGATCCCGAGCTGGGTCTTGCTGGGAGCGCTTTGGCAGCCCTTCACATACCTGTTCTTGCATGACCCGACCGGCTTCGGTCACGTCCTGTTCAACTCGTTGGTGCTGTGGATGTTCGGCGTGCACCTGGAGCGGACGTGGGGGACTCGAAAATTTCTTGAGTTCTACTTCTTCTGCGGAGTCGGCGCGGGCCTGTGCGACGTCGCTATGCGAGGCTTGCTGACCGTCGGCGGGCCCGTGCTTCCTGACTTCCTCGCTCAATCCGGGGTTGGGATGCACATCCCGACGATCGGCAACTCGGGTGCGGTCTACGGGGTCCTGATGGCGTTCGGTTTGCTGTTCGCCGAGTCGACGATCTACTTCTGGATGCTGTTTCCGATTCCGGCGCGGATCTTCGTGTTGATCCTCGGGACGATGTCGTTCCTGATGTTTTTTGAAAGCCCGGGAAGCGGCGTGAGTCACGTCGCGCACCTCGGCGGGATGCTCTTCGCGTGGACCTACATCCGGTCCAAGCCGAAGTTCCTCGACGTCGACTACGTGATGGCTTATCGGCAGTGGAAGCTGCGGCGCGCTCGACGGAAGTTCGAAGTCTATATGAAGAAGCGAGGCGACTCGGGCGACGGTAACGGGGGCCCCTGGGTCAACTGAGCGTGCGTCCTGCGCTTGTTGCCATCGCCCTGCGGCGGCTCTACAATGGCCAATAGGAGCGATTGATGCCACTACCCACTACACCCGGGTTCTTCGGGTTACTCATCCCGAATCTGGGCGTGAACGAACTGCTGATCATCTTGGTGATCGCGGTCCTAATCTTTGGGGGCAAGAAGATCCCCGAAGTCGCGAAGGGCCTCGGCCAAGGAATCCGTCAATTCAAGGATTCCGTTAAGGCCGGGGAAGAGGATTCGGCGAAGAAGCCGGAATCCGAGGCCAAGAGTTCGACATAGACATCGAGCGGCGCTACTGAGGCTTCGCAAGCCTCAAGAAACTGAGAAAGCCCCGATCGGCACAGACGCCGACCGGGGCTTTCGATTTGGGCTTTCGCCCGGACGCTGCTACTTCTTGACTTTCGGAGGTACGATCGCTTCCTGCGTGGCTTTCGCGACGCGGAACTTCACCACCTTCTTCGCCGGGATTCGGATCGCTTCGCCGGTCGCAGGGTTGCGGCCCATGCGAGCCTTGCGTTCCTGCTTGACGAGACGGCCGATGCCGGGCACGACGAACTTGCCGTGCTTCTTGGTCTGCGCGACGGCGAGAGCGCCGAGCTCGTCGAGCAGTTCCTTCACGACCTTCTTGTTGAGGTCGCACTTTTCGGCCAAAGCGGTGATCGCCTGGGCCTGGGTGAGCGGGCGAGCGGCGCCTGCTGCTTTCTTTGCTGCTTTCTTCGTTGCCATACGTCTCCTTCAGTTCAGGGAATGAACCGGCAAACCGGCTCAAGGTCTTGAGATCGGCTCCCGCCCTTAGGTGGGGGGCAGGAGCTTCAGGATCCCTCACGCGCCCGCAAACTGGTCGGCCTCCATGGGAGAGGCCGGCGCCGGTCGCGTGGGGAGAATACTCAGGCTGCTAGGCTAGCGTTTCTTCTTCGCAGCCTTGCGCGCCGTCTTCTTGGCCGCCTTCTTCGGCGCAGCCTTCTTCTTGGCGGCTTTCTTCGGAGTCGCCTTCTTCACGGCTTTCTTGGCGGCCTTTTTCGGGGCTGCCTTCTTGGCGGCCTTCTTCGGAGCCGCCTTCTTCTTCGCCGCCTTCTTTACGACTTTCTTCTTGGCGGCCTTTTTCGGGGCGGCTTTCTTGGCGGCCTTCTTCGGGGCTGCCTTCTTCTTCGCCGCCTTCTTGACGGTCTTCTTCGCCGCTGCCTTCTTCACGGTCTTCTTGGCTGCCTTCTTCGGGGCGGCTTTCTTGACCGCCTTCTTGACAGCCTTTTTCGCTGCTTTCTTTGCCATGATCCTCCTTTTCCCGCCGGGCTCAGCCAGGGGCTGCGGACCGGCAAAACGTCATTGCTCGTTTCTGTTTCGAGCGTTTCAATCAATGGTAAGAGCAAGTTGCGGGCGTTGTAAAGCCAAAAAATGGCTGAAAGCCCCTTTTTTAGGGGGTTTCAGCTCATCCAGGCCCTTCAGGGCCCCTCTGGGCGGGGTTTTGAGCGAAGCGGCGGTCTCGCCGGCGGCAGGTCCACGACCCCATATACTAGGAGGCTTGGGGGTTCGATCTTGACTGGGACGCCGACGATCGACGTCATTGGAGGCGGGCTCGCCGGGCCAGAGGCGGCGTGGCAGATCGCCCGTCGCGGCCTGCGGGTTCGACTTTTTGAGATGCGGCCGGATCGTTCGACGCCGGCCCATCAAACGGCGAACTTTGGCGAACTGGTCTGTAGCAACTCGCTCAAGAGCGAGAAGGAGAACAGTGCTCCTTGGCTGTTGAAGCGCGAGCTTCGACGTCTCGGGTCGCTCTGCCTGGCGGCGGCCGACCAGACCCGAGTGCCGGCGGGCCATGCGTTGAGCGTCGATCGGGAGGCGTTCTCCGCGCGCATCGCCGAAGCGCTCGAGGCCGAGCCGCTCATCGAGATCGTCCGCGAAGAAGTGAGGGAGATCCCGCGTGACGGACGGCCGGTTGTTCTGGCCTCTGGGCCGCTGACAAGCGACGCGTTAGCCGAAGACATTGAGCGCCTCACCGGCGCCGGTCGACTGTTCTTCTTTGACGCCATCAGTCCGATCGTCGACGCGGATACGATCAACATGGAGGTGGCCTTCCGCGCTTCCCGCTGGGGCGCGTCGATCGACGGCGGCGACGACTACATCAACTGTCCTTTCGAGCGGGATGAGTATGAGGCGTTCTACAACGCCCTGCTTGAAGCACGCCAGCATCGGACCAATGACTGGGACAATCCCAATTACTTCGAAGGATGCCTGCCGATTGAGGAGATCGCCCGGCGCGGGCCGGATACGCTCCGTTTCGGACCGATGAAGCCCGTCGGCTTGACGGATCCCCGGACGGGCCGCGGCGCCTACGCGATCGTACAGCTGCGCCAAGAAGATCTTCGCGCCGATTCCTACAACCTCGTCGGGTTCCAAAATCACCTCAAGTATCCGGAGCAGCGCCGGATTCTGCGCATGATCCCGGGACTCGAATCGGCGGAGTTCCTACGCTATGGGCAGATCCATCGCAACACGTACGTGAATGCGCCCGCACTGCTGACCTCAACGCTGCAACTGCGAGATTGCCCCAACCTCTTCTTCGCCGGGCAGCTTTCCGGTGTCGAGGGCTACGTCGAGTCGATGGCGACGGGCCTCGTAGCAGGATGGAATGCGGCGCGACTGGCGTCTGGGGATCGGGTGGTCGAGTTCCCCAGAGGGACAGCCTTGGGCTCCCTAACGAACTACGTTTCGGGCGCGGATCCAGGGAACTACCAACCGGCGAACATCACCTTCGACCTTCTCCCGCGCCTTCCCCAAGAGGAGCGCCGTCGGCTCAAGCGCGACCGCAGAGCCCGTCGAGCTCGGCAATGCGAGCGGGCGATCGAGGACTTTGAGCGGTTTCACGAGAATCATGTCGTCGAACGCGCCGCCGTCTGAGTCCGCGCGCTGGCTGGCCGCGATCGACGAGTATCTGGGGTCGATGGCCAGGCGAAACTCGTCGACGCACACGCTCTCGGCCTATCGTTCCGATCTCGTCTCGTTCCTGCGCTACCTAACCCCTCCGCAGGGGGCGCCGCCCAAGCCCGAGGCTATCGACCGCTTGACGGTCCGCGAGTATATGGGGGATCAGTTTCACCGCGGCGCCTCTCGTCCGACTGTTGCGCGCAAGCTGGCGGCTCTGCGCTCTTTCTTCCAGCATCTCGTGCGCCAAGGCGTTCTCTCAAAGAACCCGGCCCGACTCGTTTCCACGCCGAAGGCGTCGAAGGACCTACCCGCGACTCCTACTGCCGAGCGGGCGAACGCGATTGTTGACTCGATCGGTGAACAACCGAACGAGACCTCCGACCCGCACGAGGCTGCGCGCGCCGTGCGCGACCGGCTGATCTTCGAACTCCTGTACGGCGCGGGCCTGCGAGCTTCCGAGCTGGAAGGCCTGAATTGCGACGACGTGGACCTGGACCAAGGGTGGGTTCGAGTTCGGGGTAAGGGGCGCAAAGAGCGCGACGTCCCCTTCGGCGGGAAGGCAAGAACGGCCTTGAAGGCTTATCTCGCCATGCGGGCAAGAACGCTCCGCGACGGCGAGCAGGAGCCTGCGCTCTTGATTCATCGTCGCGGAGAACGACTGATGCGATTGTCGTCTCGCTCCATCCGTCGGATCGTAAAGAAACGCGCTCAGGAGTTGGACGGCGACCCCTCGCTGCATCCGCACGCCCTTCGCCATGCCTTTGCGACGCACATGCTTGGAGAGGGAGCTGACTTGCGGGTGATCCAGGAATTGTTGGGGCACGCCAACCTCTCTACGACTCAGCGGTACACCCGTCTCTCACTGGAGAACCTGCTCGAGATCTACGACCGCTCTCACCCGAAATCCTAGCCGCGGACGTTACGTGCCGTCCGTCCAGTCACAACAGGTTTAAAGATCTTTTTGTCGTTTATTTTCTAGCACGTAAGTCGACGGTTTGTGCGGCAGGCCGCGGCGTTGCTATTCCTGCCTGGTCACCCTGAGATCGAGCTGAACTCCGCTCAGACGGCACGTTCCAATCGTGAGAACCCGCTGTGGACGGAGCTGCTTCCCAATCTCAAGGTATGAAAAAGCTAATCCTTTGCGTGCTGCTTGCCGCGTCAAACGCCGCTGCCGAATACACGAGCGTAGTCTTCCAGGAGCTCGATGCGTGCGTGCACGTCACCTTCAGCGTCGATAGTTCAGCAGGAACTACCGCTCTGTTCATAGACGAAGACTCCGACACGTCCAATGGAGTGCGCACCAGGAACTACGGGAACGGGACAAATCGAGGAAACCTTCAGCTCTGCGGGCTCAAGGAAGGCACCAAGTACTACGCCTCCGTCAGCACAGTGAACCATGGCCTGCTCGCCTGTACCGAGGTCTGCACGGACTGCGACTTTGGTCCGGGCCAGTCCTTAGGATTCAACTGTGATGCAATCGGCGAGCCTCCGAACTTCACGACGCCCTCGTCTTTCGGCGCCAATCCAACTCCGCCCTTCCTCCCCGTCCATTCGTTTGACCCCGCGGAGATCTGCGAGGCCGCCCCGGCCACGAGCAGGACCGTAACCTGCGAAGACGGCGTGGCCACGGACTGGGACGCGAAATGGAACGACGCGCGCGACCAAGACTCTGACCAGGTGCACGAAATCCTCATTCCCTCCGGCTGCGTGGTTCAGCAAGACGCTCGGGTTACCTTCGGTGATTGGAAGGGGCCTGGGCTGCAAACCGGCGGAGTCGTCGTTCGGACCGCGGGCGACCCCCGCCTGTTTCCCCCGACCGGCGTCCGGACTGATCCGACCTACGTGCCGCTTCTCGGTGGATTTCGAGCGCCCGCGAACCGCACGATGTTCGGCGAGTTTCCTGCCTTCATCCCATTCTTCTTTGCCAACAACTCGAGCGACGTGTGTTTCCAGAACCTCCGGTTCGACCTGCCTGAGGCCGAAGATACGAATCGAGTGGTCCGGATCGTCGACGTCAGCGGTACGAACAACAACATCCTTACCACTGCGGAACCTCTCGGCTCGGACGTACACGACTCCGACGATGTGATTCTTGACTTTGACGATTGCCAGGGGCTGCAAGGCGCGAAGAATGCCTTCGACGCCGACAAGAATACCAGCCGCATCGGCATCTCCGGAGGGCCGTACCAGCCAACTGGAGAGTGTCGTTCAGGACGAGCGATCTTCTTCTCCGGAGCCAAGATCGCCTCAGTCGAGCCGACCGATCCAGTCCAGGTTCACTTTACGTCTGAGCATGCGTTCTATGATCTTGAGGATCTTTCCGTCGACTCCATCACGGACAATCTTGACGGTACCTCGACTCTCGTTCTCGGGAGCCCGATGCACATCACCCGGGGGCAGCAGCGATACATCATAGGTCAAGACGTGGTGCGATTGACTGGATCGGGGACAGATCTGGACGAACGGATGCTCGTCGTCTCGTCTTCTAGCCTGACGACGATCGTCGTCCCCGGTAGCGCGTCCTGTAGCGGCGGATGCGGAACGGTGCGCGAGCACCATACTGTTGTGATCTCCGGCGCGCGACTGCCTGAAATCAACGGCGCGCATCACTATCGGAAGGTGGATCTCGATACGATCGAGCTCCTGGACGCGACGGTCCCACGCGCCGCCGGGCCCGGCGGCTACGCGCTGAACGACTCGGACGCCCGTCCAGCGATGATCAACGCTCGGAACTGGCAAAGTCGGATCGCGCTCGATCGCGTCTACGTCGACTGCGGACTCTTTCCTTACCGTGCCGCCAACTGCGTTTCCATCAGTCGAGGGTCTCGTTTCTCGGTCGCCAACTCCTTCTTTATCGGGCCGAAACGGTCTTTTGCCATCGACCCAGTCTCCGGCCAGATTCGAGACTCCGTGGAGAGTTCAAGCAACTCAGGTCCTCTCTTCCTGACATACAACGGCTCCAGCGACGTGCAGCTTCGCAATACCAGTGTCGGCGACACACACGGGATCGTGTTTGCCGGAGACAACCGATGCGGCGACCCCATGTCGGACATCACCGCGCAGCGCGTGCTGACCGACAAACCGAATCGTCTGATCGCCGGACACCCGGAATCCAATGGGCTCTACCACAACGATCGGCACTCTTTTGAGGTGAAATGCGGCGAGCGGATCCTACTGGAGGGGTACCAAGCCGCAGGGAGTTGGGCTGACGGAACTCCCTCTGCGGCTGCCGTGATGATCCGGGCCCTTGGCGGAGGCGGCCTATTCGACTCCCATCCGACTCGCGACGTCACGATTCGCGGACTCCATATCCCTCGGTCCGCCTCGGGAATTCAATTCCTTCAGGGGCCCGTCGACGTACGAGCCGCGCCCATTCAGAGGATCTCCCTGACGCACAGCCTGTTCGAGGAATTGGACTATGACCAGTACGCATCCCAGCCTGGTCAGATCACTGGGCAGTCCAAAGCCAACTGCTGCAATTTCGCGGGCTCATGGCTGTTCTTCTCAGGTGACCAGTCCGACATCCTGATCTCCAACAATACCCTCGGTGACCAGCGGTGCAGGGGGATCGGTTGTCTGCTCGACATCGGCGGCGGCTTTCAGTCTCGACTCGTTCTTGAGAAGAACGTCATGCCCTTCTCCAGGAATGGTTTCGCTTTTGGCGTCGATCACGAAGATAACGGAAAAAACGCTTACAATCCTTCCTGCGACGGTTTGCCGAGCGGGCAGGCGATCTGGGAGTGCCAGGTTCACCAAGTCCAGGCGGACGGCCAACACATCCCCGACCCGTTCTCCGCCTTTCGCGACAACGTCGTCTTCGGCGGGCTCGAAAACATGTTCGTCTCGAAGTCGGCGTTTGACGAACTCGCTCTTTCCGACGATGACTCAATCACCGTCACTCCGACGGAGGCGGAAGACTATTTTTCGGGCTGGACCACGGGCAACATCTACTCGTCTGGCGACTCGATGGCCGAACGTCTGGCCGCGACGTTCAAGCCGGGAAGCTGGGAGTCTATCGTCGCCGGCAGAGGGTACGACCGACGGCAGTTCATGGCCTACCGCGGTCTGATCGACGCCGTAGCTTTGACGGACCTCGGCGGAGGCGTCGCCCGACTCTCCTATGAGGGCGCCGAGGCGGGTGATCTGACCCCCGAGCAGTGCTGGGTCGATTACTCGCTCGATCCCGCCTTCGGCCATGATTGGTGGCTCTCCGGCGACCGGATCGCCGACGGAGGCGCTTCAGGCCCTCGTGCGGTCGACCTTGTCGGGCTGGATCCGGGCAAGCTCTACCATTGGCGTCTGTCCTGCCCGGGCACGCAAACGCGCGGCCAGTTTCGCACGGAAGCGTTGTCGCCCCAGTAGCACGCACACAGGCCTCAGGTCAGCGGGGCGATACTTGTACGGTCTCCGACGGCTGACTGCGGTTTCCCTCCCGGTCCTCGGCGACAACGACGTAGGTTCGCGGAGAACCGAGGCTCCCTGGGTCGCTGAAGCTCGGCGAGCGAAGCAGCGCGTCGTGCACGGGCCGGCCGTCTCGGAGGACTAGATACCCGGCGAGATCGTAAGCTTCGCTGGGACTCCAGGTCAGCTCTACCGTGGAGTCGGTCACAACAGCGCGCAGGCCTTGGGGCGGGGCAGGAGGAAACGTGTCTTCGGCGTCGACTCGCACCGATCGCGATGCCGGGCCCGGGACGTCGCCGGATGAAGAATCCGCCTCGGCGCGAACGCGGTACTCGTGTTCGGCCCCCCAGACAACAGACCGGTCGAGGAACTGGTTCTCTCCGGTTCGGTTCATCGACTCGAAGGCAGATTGATCGTCGATTCGGCGCTCGATGACGTACGAGTTCGCGCCCTCGACCGATCCCCACTCCAGTTGCACTCCGTCCGGAACCGTCTTGGCGCTCAGCTTCCCGGGCGCCGACGGCGGCCGGACCACTTCCAAGACGGTCATCGTCGACCAGGGCGATGCCTTCCCCCGCGTGGTTCGGCCCCGAACTGCGATCGCCGTCCTCTTCCCGTAGTGCTCTGCGATCGATACGGAAGCGCGAACCGTTTCTCCGGGCGAGGCCTCCAGGTCGTCGGAATCGAGGCGCAGAAGCGAGACTCCCTGCTGCTCTAGGGCCTCACTCGGCGGCGCCTCGGCTGCGACGTCCAGCGCGTAGACCTCGAACCCGTCGATCTCGCGGCGCAGCAGCTCTCCGCCTGTGGTTCGCAGCGGCCAAACCCAGCTCAACTCCACCCGGTCTTCCACCTGGCGCGCCTGGAACTGAAGAGGCTGCTCGGGAACGTTGACCAACGGGGGTCTAGGCTCGCCTACCGAACCGCAAGCGCCGCACCAAAGGGTCGCCAACGCCAGGGCTCGCCACGGCGTTTGAGATGAACCGTCGCGTAGCAAAGTCCTAGAGAATGTAGCGGCTCAGGTCCTGATCCTTGGCGATCTCCGCCAGTTGTTTGCGGACGTACTCGGCGTCGATCGTCACGTTCTTGTCCTTGAGGTCCGGGCCGTCGAAGGAGATCTCGTCGAGCAAACGCTCGAGGATCGTATGCAGCCGACGGGCGCCGATGTTCTCCGTATCCTCGTTGACCTCGGTAGCGATCTTTGCAATCTCTAGGACCGCGTCGTCGGTGAAGGTCAGCTTCACCCCTTCGGTATCCATCAGCGCGACGTACTGCTTGGTCAGCGCATTCTTGGGCTCGGTCAGGATCCGGACGAAGTCTTCCGTCGTCAGCGATTTCAACTCAACTCGGATCGGGAAGCGCCCTTGGAGTTCCGGGATGAGATCGCTGGGTTTGGAGACGTGAAAGGCGCCGGCGGCGATGAATAGGATGTGATCGGTGCGGAGCATCCCGTAGCGGGTATTGACCGTCGTGCCTTCGACGATCGGCAGGATGTCGCGCTGGACTCCCTCGCGACTCACGTCGGGGCCGCGTCCGCCCTCTCGGCCGGCGATCTTGTCCATCTCATCAAGGAAGATGATCCCCGACTGCTCGACCCGATCGACCGCTTGCCTCGTGACCTGGTCCATGTCGACCAGCTTCTGCTCCTCCTCCTGCACCAGGTAGTCGAAGGCTTCAGCCACGCGCATCTTGCGGCGCTTATTCTTCCCTCCGAATAGCCCCGGCAGCATATCGCGGAGGTTGATGTCCATCTCCTCGACGCCCTGGTTGGTCACGATCTCGATAGGCTGCTGACGATCTTTGACCTCGATCTCGATCATGCGCTCGTCGAGCTTGCCTTCGCGGAAACTCTGCCGAAGCTTCTCGCGAGACCGCTTTGCGGATTCCTTCTGGTCGGCCTCGCTTTCCCCTTCCGCCGGGGAAGGCTGCGGCGGAAGCAGGACGTCGAGCAACCGCTCCTCGGCTTGCGCCTCAGCTCGGTCCGCGACCATGTCGAGCTTCTCTTCACGCACCATCTCGATCGACGTCTCGATCAGGTCGCGCACCATCGAGTCGACGTCGCGCCCGACGTAGCCGACTTCCGTGAATTTCGTCGCCTCCACCTTGAGGAACGGCGAGTTCGACAGCCGCGCCAGCCGCCGCGCGATCTCGGTCTTGCCCACGCCGGTCGCCCCCATCATGAGGATGTTCTTCGGCATGACCTCGTCGGCCATCTCCGGACTTAACTTCTGTCTGCGCACCCGATTCCGCAGCGCGATAGCCACGGCGCGCTTGGCGTCTTTCTGACCGACGACGTGCTTGTCGAGTTCCTCGACGATCTCGCGCGGAGTCAGCTCGTCGAGAGCCGGTTGGTCGCCGCCCGATTGGTTCCCTGGCAGGTAGATCACCATGGCCGCTTACCCCAACTCCTCAAAATGGACGTTGGCGTTCGTGTAGATGCAGATCTTGGCGGCGATGTTCATCGCCTCTTCCGCGATCTTTCGGGCGTCCAGATCCGTGTTCTCGATCAACGCCGTCGCGGCCGCCGTGGCGAACGATCCGCCGGAGCCGATTGCAGCCACCGGTTCGTCATGCTCGATCACGTCGCCAGTCCCTGAGATCAGCAAAGTCGTATCGTTGTCGGCGGTGAGCAAGACCGCTTCCAGATGACGCAGCGACTTGTCCGTGCGCCAGTCGCGCGCCAACTCGACCGCCGAGCGGCTCAGGTTGCCCCCGTACTGCTGCAGCTTGTCTTCGAACCGTGAGAACAGGCTCAACGCGTCCGCCGTCGAACCCGCGAATCCGGCGAGAATCTTGTCGTTGTAGAGGCGACGCGTCTTGCGCGCCGAGCCTTTGATCACCTCGCTGCCGAGGGTGACTTGCCCGTCGCCGCCCATGACGACTTTGCCGTTGCGACGGATGCAGAGCACCGTCGTGGATCGAATTGTTGGGAGCGCCATGATTGCGGAAGAGCCGAACTGAGCTGAATTGCTCAGTATACCGGGCTCCCCGGCGCACCGGCCGGGCCCTGCTATCGCCGATCTCGAGCCGGTCTGCGCAAGTCTCTCTCGATCAGCTTGCCGGTTCCATAGCCTGCCAAGCCGAATGCCACGACATGCCCGGCCAGCAAGAAGACGAGCGTCCGATAGGCCGTGACCAGATCGCCCGCGCCTCCTAATCCCGGTCCGATGGAAGCCAGAACGCCGCCGACTCCTCCCGCGGCGAAGAAGACCCAGGTCGTCTTCCAAAACATCCGGGGAATGGTGAGCGCCATGCCGAGGCCCCCGGCTATCCCGAACGAGATCGAGTAAGCGAAGAACGTGCTAATGACGACGCCCGCCCTGTAGTCCGCGGCCTCCAACTTCATCAAGCCGTCGATCGCCGCTCCCGCGACAAAGGCGGGAATCAGGAACGCTCCCCCAAAACCCAACGCCGCCGCCCCGAGCACGCGCCTCTTGGGATAACCCCATACAAGACACGCGCCGCCCAGGGCGCCGCCGATGATGTAGCCCAGGAAGCGAATAGGCGAACTCTCCGGCGAATCCGACCAGAGCGCCGGAGCCATCGCGAGGGTGATCGACGTGAGCCCGCCCAGCAGGAATCCAGCCAGCCCCTGAAGGCCGAACATGGCGCCGGTCGTCGGCTCGACGATGGGTTGGTTCTTCGGTCGCTTGGTCATGCGCCTCCGGCGGACACGCGTCTTCGTCACTGAAATTATCGGTCCGTTGGACCCCATCCGAGACTGAGGGATACTAAGGAGTTCCGGGGCGAAATGAACCGTAGAATCGGCCAGTATGAAGTCTTGGAACGGCTCGGCGAGGGCGGCATGGGCGTCGTCTACAAAGGGCGCGACACCCAGCTCGATCGCTTCGCCGCCCTCAAGTTCCTGCCCGCGGACGGCGAGCTTTCCGAGGCGTCGGTTGAGGTCTTTCTGCATGAAGCGAGGGCGATCTCGCGGCTGAACCATCCTTCGATAGCGACCGTGTACGCGGTCGCCGAAGAGAACGGCGAGCGATTCCTGGCGCTCGAATACCTCCCCGGCGGTTCGCTCCGTGACCGCCTCCGCGATGCGCCGGACGGCTTCCCCGCCCAGCAGGTTCTTGCCTGGTCTTCCGCCGTCGCCCGCGCCCTGGCGCACGCCCACCGCCACGGGATCGTCCATCGCGACGTCAAAGCCGACAACGTCCTGCTGACCGAGAGCGGCGACGCGAAGCTGACCGACTTCGGCGTTGCCCAAGTCGCTGACAAGCAGGGCGTGCCCGAGTTTGAGACGGCGGGCACGACGGCCTATCTATCCCCCGAGCAAGCGCAGGGACTACCGGCCGGTCCCGCGTCGGATCAGTTTTCTCTGGGCGTTCTGATGTACGAGCTCGCCTGCGGTCGCCGCCCTTTCGAGGCCGAGCACGAATCGGTCGTGCTCTACGACATCGTCAACAGCGAACCGGAGCCGCTCCACCAGCGCCGGAGCGACGTACCGTCGCGCGTCGTGGCGGTCGTTGAGCGGTTGCTCGCCAAGGAGCCGGAACGCCGTTTCGAGTCGATGGACGCCGTGGTTCGTGCTTTCGAACTCATTAGCGAGCGGGCGCGGGTCCGCGAGGCGACTCGGATCGGTCGCGAGGCGGCCGACCCCGCCGTCGCCGTTCTGCCCTTCGTCGATATGAGTCCTGACCTCGACCAGGAGTACTTCTGTGACGGCGTTGCGGAGGAGATCACCCTCGCCCTATCGGAAGTCAAAGGTCTGCGCATCGTCTCCCGTACGTCGACTTTTCAGTACAAGGGGCAGGCGTACGACGTGCGCAAGATCGGCCGAGAGTTGAAGGTCCGCGCCTTCGTCACTGGGAGCGTCCGCAAGTCCGGCGATACCCTCCGGATCGCGGCGCAACTCGTCGCCGTCTCCGACGGACGCCACCTCTGGAGCAGTCGCTACGACCGCCCGCTGTCCGACGTGTTCGCGGTGCAAGAGGAGATCGCCCGCGCCGTCGTCGAGGCCCTTGAGCCGAAGCTGTTGCGTGCTCAATCCGCTCGCAAGAAACCGACCGAGAACGTAGAGGCCTACAACGAGTACTTGGCCGGCCGCTACCTGCTCAATCAGCGCACGCAGGTTCGGCTCGAGCAGGCGCTTGAGAAGTTCCATCGCGCCATCGCCGAGGACGACGACTTCGGCGCCGCCTGGGGAGCGGTCGCTGAGGCCGAGGTCCTGCGCGCATCGGCCGCATACGTCGACGACGTTCCGGCCGCCTTCGCGCGGGCTCGCGAAGCCGCGGAGAAAGCCATCCGTCTCGATCCGGAGCGAGCGGAGCCCTATGTCGCGCTGGCGCTGGTTCGTCTACGGGCCGACTGGGACTGGGCCGGCGCCGAGGAGGCCTTCAAGCAAGCGCTCGAGATCAACAACGGCTACGCCACCGCGCACCATCAGTACGCCCTCTTTCTCTCCTTCGTGTTGCGTCTGGACGAAGCGCTGGCGCATATTCGGCGCGCCCTCGAACTGGACCCGCTCTCCCTTCTGATCTCGACCGCTGTCGGGCGGATTCTTCACTTCAACCGACGCTACGACGAGGCGCTTGAGCAGTGCGAACGGACATCCCAGATGGACCCGACCTTCGTCCCCGCACTCTTCGATCAGGTCATCACTTGCGGCACCGCCGGGTACGCCGAACGGGCGCGCGAACTCATCGACCGCATCGAGGAGGTGAACTCTGATCCGGCCCGTCGCGCGATCCTCCTGTGTCGCTTCCACGCCCTTGCCGGAGATCGAGAGACGGCGCTCAAGTACGACGCCGAACTTAAGCAACTCTCTCAAGAGCGCCCGGTCTCGCCCGTGCTCTTCGGACTAAACAGGATCAGCCTCGACGACATCGACGAGGCCGTCCGGCTGTTTGAAATCGCCGCCGACAACCGCGACAGCCTGCTCGTCTACCTGCAATGCGAACCCGCCTACGATCCGATTCGGGAGCATCCGCGCTATCCCTCGATCGTCCAGAAAATCGGCTTCCCACCTCCGCCTGTCTCCGGTTCGGCATAATCCCCGCCCTTGCTATCCTGACCGACGAACCCATATGCAAGCTTGCTCTACCTACGACGACGTCAACCTAGTCTTGCGCCTCTACGAGATGCGCCGCGAGAAACGGATGCGTGACGCCCGCCGCTGGTTCGTCGCCAACTTCCGCGCCAAAACGTTGGCGGAACAGAAGGATCTCTGCCCCGTCGGCTCCGACGAAGCGGAGTTCTTCCGGCAGGTAGTCACCTATTGGGATATGGCCGCCTCCTTCATCACGGCCGGCGTCCTGAACCGAGAGCTGTTCTTTGAGAGCAACCGCGAAATGCTCCTCGTCTGGGAACGCATCAAAGCCTTGATGCCGGAGTTGCGCGAGGTGCAAAAAGACCCGCACGTCTGGAGCAATATCGAAAAAGTAGCCGAGAGCTACGTCGATTGGCTGAAGGCTCGCGGACCGGGCTGCTATGAGGCCTTCCTTGAGCGCGTCGGATAGAATTTTCCGACCTGTCTGATAGGATAAGAAAGAACCCGCAAGCGGGTTTTTTCGCTTTCATGCCCAACGATCAGGAAGAGCTGAATCCCTCCGGGGAAGCGGCTGTTGCAGACGAAGTTTCGCCCGATTGCGAGGCCCAGGAGTCGAACTCAGAGTCGGCTCAAGAGCCCTTGTCGGAGGTCGACGCGCTCCGCGCGGAACGCGACCAGGCCCTGGCGGAAAATCGCGACCTGCTCGACCGTTTCCAGCGGGCGCAGGCCGAGTTCGAGAACATCCGCAAACGCCTGGAACGCGAACGGCAGGAACTGCGCGACTACTCGGCGATGGAGACGATCGAGTCGCTCTTGCCGATCGTCGACGACTTCGAACGAGCGGCGACTGCCGAATCCGTCGACCCGGAAGTCGCCAAGGGACTGGAGATGATTCGCCAGCGCATCCTCGACGTCTTCGAACGCTCCGGACTCAAAGAAGTGGAAGTCGACGGCAAGTTCGATCCCCATCTGCACCAAGCCGTCGACAAGGCTTCCGTCGACACCGACGACGAAGATCAGGACGTCCTCGACGTCTATCAGAAGGGCTACAAATTCAAGGACCGGCTGCTGCGCGCGGCCATGGTCAAAGTAGCGGTGAAGGAATAGTCGAACGTCGCTCGCATGAGTTCAACCAACGTGGATAAACGCGATTACTACGAGGTCCTGGGCATCGATCGCGGCGCCTCCGGCGATGTGATCAAGAGCGCCTACCGCAAGCTCGCCCTCAAGTACCATCCGGATCGCAATCCCGGCGACGCCGAGGCCGAGGAGAAGTTCAAGGAAGCCTCGGAGGCCTACTCTGTCCTCAGCGACGATCAGAAGCGCCAGCGCTACGACCAGTTCGGCCACCAGGGCGTCAACGGCCAGTCCGGCGGATTCAACCCGCAAGACTTCTCGGAATTCTCGGACATCTTCGGCGACTTTTTCGGATTCGGCGACATCTTCGGCGGAGGCGGCGGTCGTCGCGGCCGTCGGCGTCGCGGCGCGGACCTTCAATACGAACTAGAGGTCGAGTTCAAGGACGCCGTCTTCGGCATGGAGACCGAGATTCAGTTCCCTCGCACCGAGTCTTGCGACAAGTGCTCGGGCTCCGGCGCCGAACCAGGAACCCAACCGGTCACCTGTCCCACCTGCCACGGTCGCGGGCAGGTTTACTACCAGCAAGGCATCTTTTCCGTCGGTCGTCCTTGTGCGGCCTGTAGCGGTCGAGGACAGATCATCCAAAGCCCCTGCGGCAGGTGCAACGGCCGCGGCAGCATCCGCAACAACCGCAAGCTCAAGATCAACATCCCGGCCGGGGTTGATACCGGGACGCGGCTGCGTCTGACCGGCGAAGGCGAGGCCGGGCCTCAGGGCGGTTCGCCCGGAGACCTCTACGTCCTGCTGACCGTCGCCGAGCACCCGCACTTCGAGCGAGACGGTCAGGAACTGCACTACGAGGCGGCCATCAACTTTGCCGAGGCCGCTCTCGGCGCGACCGTCAAGGTGCCGACCCTGGTGGGCGAGCGCGAGCTAAAGGTCCACGCAGGCGTGCAGAACGGCAGCCGTTTCCGCATCCGCGGCGAGGGCGTCGCCCACGTCAACAGCGGCCGACGCGGCGACCTGATCGTCCACGTCCGAGTCCGCACGCCCGAGAAGCTCAGCTCCGAGCAGCGCAAACACTTTGAGGCGCTTGCCGAGTTGCTTCCGACCGACCACGAGCCCAAGGAGAAGGGCTTCTTCGACAAGGTTCTCGACTTCTTCGACTAGGCGTCGACTAAGGAATCTCGTCGAGCGCGACCCGCACGTGCTTGATCCGTTCGCGCTTCCACGTGTACGTCACGTCCACCGCGCCTGAGCTGTGCTGGATGATCGCCGGATAAGAGTACTCTCCCGCCTCGGTCTCCAGGTCCATGAACCGCTCCCACGTCGCCCCCTCGTCATGCGAGACAGCGAGGTTCAACGGCGACCGGCCTCTCTCGGTGTGGTTGTAGACCATCACCATCCGTCCGTCCGCCAGACGGACCGTGTCGATCCCTGAGTTCGGGTTCGGCAACTCCGTCTCGCGAGCCGGGCTCCAAGTCATCCCGCCGTCGTAGGAGTCGGCCGAGCAGATTCGCCCGACGTTGCGAGCGCGCACGAACATCCGCAGCCCGCCGCTGATCGGTACCACCGCAGGCTGAATCGTCCCGTACGGTTGCGACGGATGCACCACGGGGCCCGATCGATCCCAGCTCTTTCCGTCGTCGCGCGAGATCTCCGCGTACGAGGTCCACGAACGATAGCTTTCGTGCGAGCTGCCGGCGACCACCGTCCCGTCCGGCAAGATCAACGGCTTGTTCCGCACCGGCCCCAACAGCCCCGTCGGCAAGAGTTTGACCTCTCCCCAAGTTCGCCCGTCGTCTTCGGAAGCGCGGTAGGCGCCCGTCCATTCGCGAGGGCTCGTCCCAAATTTGTAGTACAGCCAGGTCGTCCCGTCATGCGTTCGGAACAAGACCGGATTCCACGTCGGCGTGTTCTCATGTCGGGCGACTTCGACCGGCGCCGACCAGCCCTCCGCCCCTTTGCGCGAGAGCCAGATCGCCACGTCGTTCTCGCCTTCGTCCGTGCCGCCGAACCAGGCCGCCAGCAGCTCGCCGTCTTTAGCCTCCATCACCGTCGAAGCGTGGCACGACGGGAACGGCGCCTCCGTATAGATGAACTCGTGTTCCGCGGCCCCCGATAAGGAACAAAATACAAGTGCGGCGGTCAGCGCCGACAGAGTCGTTCGCAGCATAGCTCCGCACAGGATAGCGTCTCCGGTCGTGCGTTTTCCGTTCGGCAGACGCTACCCTAACGGCCAGTGCTCGCTCGTTCCTGCCTGTTGATTTCGGCGCTCGCCCTGACGCTCTCCGCGCAAGAGCCGTCATTCTCGACCGGCGAGCTCCACGGTCGCGACGCCTACGTCCTCCAGAACGCCCGCTTGCGCGTCTCCGCCCTGCGCGGCGCCGGACACATCGCCGAGATCCGCTTCCGCTCCGACGATCCGAAGGCCGCGCTCAACCCGATGCGCGTCCCTCACTACCCGACCATCGAGCCCTGGGAGTACGATCCCGAGAAGCACGACGCGATCTACGGAGGCGGAACCAACCGCATCCTCATGTCCGGCTACATGGGCCACCTGCTGAACTTCCCGACCTTCGGCGGTCCGTCCACGACCGAGGCCGCCAACGGCCTGGGCAACCACGGCGAAGCGCTCGCCCGCGAATGGACGCTCGATCGCGCCGGAGCGACGCCTGACGAGGTCGTGCTCGAGTACTCCGCGCACCTGCCGCTTCAGCGCTACAACGTCGGCCGCAAACTCACCCTTCCCGCCGACGAGGACGTTCTCTACGTCGAGGAGTGGGTCGAGTCGCTCGTCGACTTCGATCGACCGGCGATGTGGGTTCAGCACGTCACCTTCGGCGCGCCTTTCGTCGAGGCGGGGAAGACCACCCTCGACATGTCCGCCGGGCGCGGCGAGATCCGCCGGTCGGACCCGACCAACTCGCTCGCCCAAGGCGAAGTCCGCTGGCCCGACGGCCGCGACGCGTCCGGCTCTCCGACCGACCTGCGCGTCATGCAGACCAAGCCCGGCTCGGGAACCTACATCGGATACCTCATGGATCCCGACCGCGAGGACGCCTGGTTCACGATGTTCCACCCCGACTATCGCGTCCTGATCGGCTACGTGTGGAATCGCAAAGACTTCCCCTGGATGGGCGACTGGCAGGAGAACGGCCGCAACCAAGGCCCGCCCTGGAACGGCAAAGCTCGCGCTCGCGGCATGGAATTCGGCACGACGCCCTTCGGCGGAACCATGGAGCGCGTCGCCTCCGAAGGCGACCTCTGGGGCCGCCCCACGCTGCGCTGGATCGGCGGCCGCGAACGCAAGACCGTGCGCTACCTCGCCTTCCTGCTGGAAGTCCCGCTGAACTTCCGCGGAGTCGCCGACCTGCAAGTACGCGACGGACGCATCCTCGTCGTCGAACGAGGCACGGCCAAGCGCTTTGAAATCGAAGCTGGAAGACGCCCATGAGACTCGCACCCTTTCTGCTCTGCGCCTTGCTCTCCGCTGCCGCGCTCCACGCCCAACAGGTGCGACTTTCGGTCACCGTCTTTGACGAGAAGACCGGCGCGCCCATCCCCAACCTCAGCGCCTCCAACTTCCAAATCACCGACGGCGCCGAGACCCTTCAAATCCAGAACGTCGACTACCGCGAGGACGAGAAGCTCGACGTCATGCTGATCTTCGACTCCAGCATCATCGCCGACCGCATCAAGCCGGTCGTCACGCCGATGATCCAAGGACTCGGCGAGAACGATCAGATGGCGCTCGTCTCCTACGACCAGTCGGCGACCCTGCTCGAAGACTTCACCGGCAGCGTCGACGCTCTGCTCGACGCCTACGCCACCACCCGCTACGGCGGCAACCCGCGCGCGCTCGACGCGCTGTTCGCCGTGCTGGACGAAGGCTTCGAGAGCACCGTCGCCCGACGCGTCGCCGTCCTCTTGACCGCCGGCGCCGAGGCCGACAGTCGAAGCAGCCCGGGCGACGTGCTTGCTCTAGCGCGTCGGCGCGGCGTCTCGATTCACACGGTGTACTGGGAGAACGCCGACGCCTCGCTCTTCGATCGCCTGTCCGAGCAATCGGGCGGCTCTCACTTCGCGGGCAAGAAGCTCAAACTGACTCCCAAGCAGCTCGCCGACAAGGTCTGGGCCGCTGTCCGCAGCCGCTACGTCATCGAGGCGACCGGCGTCTACCGCCTCGGCAACCGGGTGCAGGTCGAGATCGTCGGCGGTCCGAAGGGCAAGGTCGTTGCTTCCGCCTTGCCGCTCGACTAACCAGGGATGCAGGCTAATGCAGCGGGAACGGGTCCTTGTCCGGCTTGTAGTCCGGAAGATACTTCTTCTTCTCCGACTTCCCCAGGAACTCGATCGTGACGTCGACCGCCTTGTTGGTCTCGTCGATGCGCACCCGGTGCCGCACGTCCTCCAGGTTGTCGAACATCTGGTCCGCGCGAATCCGGTTGATGAACACCAACGGATAATCCGTGTTGAACCAGTCGCCCAGATCCAGTCCCCAGCGCTTGCGGATCACCGGCTCGGACAAGATGTCGAGCCCCTTGATCTCCAGCCGCCGGAAGCTGTAGCGCTCCCCGGAGTCGACGTTGTAGTTGAGCGACACGAGCTGCTCTTCGTGGTCGACGTCGACGTCGATCGTCGTATCCGACTTGAGGAAGCCGATCCGCCGCAGCCCCTCGTCCATGCGCGTCTGGACCAGTCGCGCTTCCTTCATGTTCACCGGATCGCCGGTCTCGATCGTGAAGATCCGTGACATTCCGCGTTCGTCGAACGGGGCGGGGGAGGGACGACCGATCTCTCCCCACTTGTATAGCGGACCTTCATCGACCGCCACTTTCACCAGCAGTCCTTCGGTGTTCGGATCAGGCTCGGACGAGCACGGGCAGAACCGCACGTTCATCCGGCCCCGCTCCTCATAAAACGGGACGATGTTGAACTTCAGCAACTCCAGCAGCCGCGTCTCCGAATAGGGCTCGCCCATCGCCACCGGATTGAAGATCCGTTGAAGCTCCAGCGGCGGAATCACGCCCGAGCCCTCAAAGGTCACAAAGGCGATCGCCTGCGTCGCCTCCTCCGGCCGGAACAGCATCACCAGCTCTTCCCCGTCGCCCGGTACGAGCTGCCCGATCACCTTCGAGTCGTTGCCTGCTTCCTTCCAGGCCGCTTGGAGCGTGTTGCCGATCCGGATCACCATGATGCCGTCGCCCGGACTCTGCCGGACGTACATCGGTACCTGCGAGGCGATCAGCTCGTGCATCTCCTCCTCGGACTGCTCGAATCCGCGGAACTCGACGTCGTACAACTGCTGGACTTCCGTCACCTGGAACGTCACTTGGTACCCGCCGCTGAACGGGCCGTAGGCGAACTCGATCAGCTCAAACAAGCCCGAATTGTTCAGCCGTTGCAGCGCGTCCCGAAACTCGCGCTCCGTCACCGCCTGCCCGATCTTGAGCTGCGTCGCCGCAACGATCTGCTCCGTCGGGACGATCTCGTTTCCGACCACGCGAACCTCTCGCAGCGGATAGGCTTGGTCGGGTTGGGCGGCCAGAGGCGATGCGCACAACGCGACTAGGCAGACCAACGGCGCCGTCAGATTTCTCATCCCGATCACTACCGACATACCTACCGACGAATTTAGGTCGCGCCTAGTTTCCGGGCGAGTCGGAATAGAGCGCCTCAATCTGCCGCTCGAAGCGCATCTCGACCGCCCGGCGGCGCACCTTCATCGTAGGCGTAATCTCGCCGTGTTCAAGCGAAAGCTCGCGGTCGAGCCAGATAAACTTCTTGGGCTTCTCATACCGCGAAAGCTCCGCACAGGCCTTCTCCGCTTCCGCTTGCAGGTGCGCCTTCACCTGCTCGTTGGCGATCAACTCCGTATGCCCGCGCGTCGGGATTCCCTGCTGCTGAGCCCAAGCTGTCAGCCGATCGAAATTCGGAATCACGAGCGCGCTCGGGAAGTTGCGACCCTCCGCGAACACGACCGCCATCGAGATAAACGGACTCGATTTCAACTCGCCCTCGACCGCCGCCGGAGCGATGTACTTGCCGCCCGAGGTCTTCAACAGATCCTTCTTGCGGTCCGTGATCGACAAGAAACCGTCCGAGTCGAACTCGCCGATGTCGCCGGTGTGGAACCATCCGTCCTGGATCACTTCCGCCGTCTCTTCCGGCATCTTCAAGTAGCCCTGCATCACGTTCGGGCCGCGCACCAGGATCTCGCCGTCGTCGGCGATGCGCACCTCGACGTTCTCGATCACCCGTCCGACCGATCCAAGCTTCGTCGCCCCGGCCTTGTTGATCGTAATCAGCGGCGACGTCTCCGTCAGCCCGTACGCCTCGTAGATCGGCAGTCCGACCGAGAAAAAAAACTCCGCCAGCCGCTTTCCGAGCGGCGCCGCGCCGGAGACGAACCGCCTGAATCGCCCGCCCAGTCGGCCCCGCAGCTTCTTCAGCACCAGCGCGTCGGCGACCGCATGCTGGATCGCCAAGACCGGGGGAAGCGATCGCCCCTTCGTCCGGTACGGAATCGTCTTGCCCCCGACGCCGACCGCCCAGTTAAACAGGCCGCGACGAATCGGAGGCGCCTCCGCCATCGCCGTCATCACGCGCCCATGGACTTTCTCGAAGAACCGCGGAACGGCGACCGCCATCGTCGGGCGCACTTCCTGCATGTTCTTCGGCACCGCGTCCATCGACTCCGCATAGGCGACCGACGCGCCGTAAGAGAAGAAGACGTAGTCCGCCGTTCTCTCCGCGACGTGCGAAAGCGGCAAGAACGAAAGACACGTGTCGGCGGGAGTAATGTCAAAGCCGCAGTCGCGCACGTTGGTCGCGATGTTGCCGTGCGACAGAAGGACGCCTTTGGGCGTACCGGTCGTCCCCGACGTATAGATGATGCTCGCCGGGTCCTCGGGCCTCACCGCCGCGATCCCGCGCTCAAGGTCTTTCTCGTCCGCGGCGCTCAACTGCTCGTCGCCGACCAGACTCTCGAATGCGATGATCCGCGAATCGCCCGCCGAGAGCCGATCAAAAACGACCACGCCCTCCAGGTTCGGCAACTGATCCCAGATCTTGACGATCTTGTCGACCTGGGCGCCGGTCGACACGAACACGATTCGGGACTCCGAGTGCTCCAGCATGTACTGGATCTTGTCGCCCGCCAGGGTCGGATAGAGAGGGACGCTGACGATGCCCGACGTCATCATCGCGAAATCGGCGACCGCCCACTCCCAGCGATTCTCTGACAACAGGGCGCAGCGGTCGCCCTTCTTGATGCCCACTCCGTCTAGCGCGCCGCGCAACTTGCCCACGCGCCGCTTCAGCTCACGCGCCGAAATCGGCTCGTAGCGTCCGTCGCGCTTCGTCAAGATCGTGTCCGAACGTTTATGCGCGACAGTCTCGAGGAACAACTCGGCCAGGGTTGCAGGCATCAGCGAAATCCTAGATTAAACTGTAGGGCCTAACGTTGGATAGCGCATGCCCTCGACGCTGACTGAACTCTCCCGTCTCATTCGCGCCCGCGAGGCCTCTCCCGTCGAACTCACGCGCGACCTGCTCACCCGAATCGAGCGCCGCAACCCGTCCCTCAACGTCTACCTCCAGGTCACCGCCGAACTAGCGCTCGACCAAGCTGCGCAAGCCGAACGCGAGATCTCCGCCGGCCAATACCGCGGCCCGCTCCACGGCGTCCCCTACGCCGCCAAGGATCTCTTGTACACCCAAGGCGTCGCCACCACTGCTGGAACCAAGATCTTCGCGGACTTCATCCCCGCCTACGACGCGGCCGTCGTCGAGAAGCTGCGCGACGCCGGCGCCGTCCTGCTCGGCAAAGCCCACCTCCACGAAAACGCCTACGGCATCACCAGCAACAACCCGCACTACGGTCCGGTGCGCAACCCGTGGGCGCTCGATCGAATCCCGGGCGGCTCCAGCGGAGGCTCGACCGCCGCGCTCGCCGCTGAACTGTGCGCTTTCTCGCTCGGCACCGACACCGGCGGCTCCATCCGCATTCCCGCCGCCTTTTGCGGCGTCACCGGCCTCAAGCCCACCTTCGGTCGCATCTCTCGCCACGGCATGTTCCTGCTCGGCGATACGCTCGATACGCTTGGCCCCTTCGCCTGGACCGCGCAGGAGACCGCTTGGGTCTACCGCGCCATGGCTGGATTCGATCCGGCCGACGAAACCACGTTAGACGTAGCCGTCGAGCTGTCGGACTTCGCCCAAGAACCGCGTCTCGAAGGCGTTCGCCTGGGCGTGCCGGAAAACTTCTACTTCGAGAACCTCCACCCGGGCGTCGACGAGGCCTGCCAAGCCGCCCTACGCGAGTTCGAGGGATTGGGCGCGGAACTCGTCCCTGTGCGCGTGCCCGATATCGCCGAGATCAACGAACTCCATCGCCTGATCCTGTTCGTCGAAGGCGCCGCCGTTCATCAAAAAATCTACGCCGAGCGTCCCCAGGACTACGGCGACGATCAGCGCCCGCTCATCGAGCAAGGTTTAGAAGTCCGCGCTGTGGAGTACCTCGAAGCCGCTCGTCGCCGTCAAGTGTTCACGGCCGAGATGGAAGCCCTACTCGACGGGGTCGATGCGATGCTAGCTCCGGCGGTCGTAGTCCCGCCCCCGCCCATCGGCGCCGATACCCTCGACCTCAACGGCGTCGAGACCGACGTACGAGCCGCCGTCACCCGCAACTCGCGCGGCCTCAACCTGACCGGTCTGCCGATCCTCACCCTGCCGTGCGGATTCGCCGACGGCCTGCCCGTCGGGCTGCAGATCGTCGGCCCCCAACTCGGCGAAGACCAGATTCTGCAAATTGGACACGCCTACCAGTCCGTGACGACTTGGCACGATCACCGACCGGAGGAATAACAAGTCTTGCGACTCATCGTCTTGCTGCTCGCGCTAGCCGCTCCCCTCGCCGCGCTTCGCCCGCTGACCCACGAAGACGTCTGGACCTTGCGCCGCCTGGGCGCGCCCCACGTCAGCCCCGACGGCCGCTGGGTCGTCTTCTCCGTCACCGAACCCGACTACAATGCCGAAAAATCCGTGACCGACCTCTGGATCGTGCCCGCCGACGGCTCCGCACCCGAGCGTCGCCTGACCGCCGTCGACGGAACCGAGAGCGACCCGCAGTGGAGCCCCGATTCCAAGCGTCTGCTCTTCCGCGCGAAACGCGAAGACGACGAGGCCTCGCAGGTCTACGTCCTCGACATGACCGGACCCGGCGAAGCCCGTCGAGTGACCTCGCTCTCGACCGGCGTCGACGATCCCCAATGGAGCCCCGACGGCCGAAGCATCGCCTTCTCGAGCCGCATCTATCCCGGCGCCAGAACCGACGAAGAGAACGCCGCCGAAAAGAAGGAACGTAAGGATCGCGACTACAACGTCAGCGCCTACGACGGGTTCCCCATCCGATACTTCGACAAGTGGCGCGACGACCGCCGCACGCACCTCTTCGTCCAGGATCTCGATTCGGACGCGGCCCGCGATCTCTTCCTCGACTCCGAACTCGCCGGTCGCCCCGGGTTCTCCGGCGCGCTTTCCGGGTCGATGAACTTCGTCTGGGCGCCCGACGGAAAATCGCTCGTCTTCGCCGCGACGACCAACCTCGACGAGCGCGCCCGGGCCGACACGCCCTATCGCCTGTTTCAGGTCTCGACCGAGGGAGGAGAGTTCAAGCCCCTGACGCCCGAAGGCGCCTCGTTCTCCTCTCCGCGCTTCAGCCCATCCGGCGACGCCCTCTACTTCACCCGAACCGAGACCAGCGACTTCGCCTACAACCTCACCCGCCTCGCCCGTCTGGCCTGGCCGGTTCAAGGCGATCTCCAAATCGTCACCGACAATCTCGACCGCTCGGTCTCTTCCTACCGAATCGCGGGTTCAAAGGCGGTCTTCCTTTCCGCCAACGACGCGGGCCGCGTCCGTCTCTATCGCACCGGCGACGGGAAAGCGGCGGCCCCGCTCAACCCCGCCGGTCGAGGCGCCTACCGCGGTTTTTCGGTCAGCTCCAGCGAGGAACCCGTGTTGGTCGCTACGTGGGAAGACTCGACCCACCCGGCCGAGATCGTCCGCGTCGAGCCCAGAACCGGCAAGCACCAACCCCTGACCAGCCTCAACCAGTCGCGCGTCTCCGAGATCGACTGGAGCCCCTTCCGCGAGTTCTGGTTCACCTCCTCCAAAGGCCGCCGCATCCACAACTGGATGGCCCTCCCTCCCGGTTTCGACGAATCGAAGAAGTACCCCCTCCTGCTCTTCATCCACGGCGGTCCGCACAGCTCCTCGCTGGACGCCGGACACATCCGCTGGAGCGCGCAACTGATGGCCCAGCCCGGCTACGTCGTCTTGATGACCGACTACACCGGCTCGGTCGGCTACGGCGAGCAGTTTGCCCGCAACATCCAGGGAGACCCGCTGCGCACGCCCGGCATGGAACTGATCGAAGCCGCCGACTACGCGCTCAAGAACTACTCCTTCATCGACCCCCAGCGCCAAGCCGCTTCCGGCGCCAGCTACGGAGGCCATCTGGTCAACTGGCTGCAGGCCGTCACCACCGATCGCTTCCGCTGCTTCGTCGGCCACGCGGGCCTCGTCAGCCTGGAAGGTCAGTGGGGAACCAGCGACGGCATCTACCATCGGGAGCGCAACAACGGCGGCGCGCCGTGGTCGGGCAGTCCGGTCTGGAAGGAGCAGAGCCCGTCCACCTACGCCGAGAACTTCACCACGCCCATGCTGCTCACCATCGGCGAACGCGACTACCGCGTCCCTCTCAATCAGACCCTGTGGACCTGGTCGATCCTCCAGCGCTTGGACACGCCGTCCAAGCTGCTCGTCTTCCACGACGCCAACCATTGGATCTCCAAGGGCCCGGACGCCCGTTACTTCTGGCAGGAGCTCCACGCCTGGCTCGACCGCTATCTAGGCGACTAGGTTCCACGTCCCGATAAGGGAAATTACCGAGTTCGGTAGGGTCCTTCGCGGATTCCGACCTAGCCGCCCCCGCGCCTAGTCTCACTGTAGGTCGGTCCAAAACGGCCGATGAGATCTATCGGGACGCCCAAGCGAACCATGAAACAGAAACTGCTCATCGTTGGCGGGATAGCGCTCCTCGCCGCTGTTCTGACTACGGCATTCTTCTATCAGATGCTCTCCGACCGCATCGGAGACACGGCTTCAGGCGAGATGCAGTTCGTCGTCGTGGCTACGGAGGACCTGCCGCGCGGGACTCAGCTCAAAGAGGACTTCCTGACCGTCGAAGAGCGTCCCGTAGGTTCCGTACCCGACGACGTCTTCGCCTCCCGCGAGGATCTGATCGATCGCTACATCATCAACTCGGTCTCCGCCGGACGACCCGTCACCCAACGCCTGCTTCCGCGCCCTGGCGTCAACGGACTGGCGGCTGCAATCCCCTCGGGAATGCGGGCCGTGACGCTCTTCGTCGATGAGTACGCAGGCGTCTACGACATCCTTCGCGCCGGCGACCGCGTCGACGTTCTCGCCGCGAAGGGAACCAAGAACGGCACGCGCGCCAAGGTCGACGTGAAGACCGTCCTCGAGAACGTCGAAGTCCTCGCGACCGACCGCGAGCGCGCGGGCGGCGATCGCCGCATTAGCCCGAACCTGACCGTCCTCGTCGACGAGGACAGCGTCGAATCCCTCAGCCTCGCCGACCAGGGATCCATCATTCGGATCGCCCTGCGGAATCCGACCGAAGACGCCCAAGTTTCCGCGACCGGCGCTGAAGAGACTGCGGCGAATCGAGCGCCGAACACGCCCTAGGCAGGCGTCGTGATGGGGAACGAGAACGTCATGGCCGCAGCTTCCGATCCGCTAACCGACTCCCAGCTTCCGGAGGTCGCACAGGACCACGCTCCGAAGATCGATCCGGCTCACTACATGGAGCTCAAGCACGTGCTCCACCGGCGCCTGCTCGAACGGATCAACCTAGATCGACTCGCCGAAATCGATGCGCCCAGGATGCGCAAGGAGGTTCGGTCCGCCGTCGTCGCGCTAGTCCAGGAAGAGGACGCCGGACTCGAAGAGAGCGATCGCGAGCGCATCACCGACGAGGTCCTCGACGAGGTCTTCGGGCTCGGGCCGCTCGATCCGCTGCTCAAGGACCGGACCGTATCGGACATTCTCGTCACGACCCCGAACCTGGTTCACGTAGAGCGCAACGGCAAGCTGCAGAAGACCGGCCTGCGCTTCAAAGACAACCAACACCTGGTCCGCATCATTCAAAAAATCGTCGCGCAAGCCGGGCGCCGCATCGACGAGTCTTCGCCGATGGTCGATTGCCGCCTTCCCGACGGATCGCGCGTTAACGCCGTCATCCCGCCGATCGGCGTCGAAGGCCCGTTGCTCTCCATACGCAAATTCGCCTCCGACCCCTTGACCGCCGAGGAACTGGTCGCTGGCGGCGCGCTGAGCCACGACATGCTCGAATACCTGTCGAGCGCCGTGCGCAAGCGCCGCAACATCCTGATCACCGGCGGAACCGGCAGCGGCAAGACCACGTTGCTCAACGTGCTCTCGGCCTACATCGGTCAGGACGAACGTATCGTCACGATTGAGGATACGGCTGAGTTGCAATTGCGTCAGGAGCACGTCGCCAAAATGGAGACGCGCCCGGCCAATCTGGAAGGGGACGGCGCGATCACGGAGCGCGAGCTCGTCGTCAACAGCCTGCGCATGCGTCCCGATCGAATCATCCTCGGGGAGGTTCGCGGCGACGAAGCCCTGGACATGCTCCAAGCCATGAACACGGGCCACGACGGGTCGCTGGCGACGATTCACGCCAACAGTTGCACCGACGGCGTGCGGCGCTTGGAAATGATGGTCGCCATGGCCAACTCCAACATCTCCGACGCCTCCATCCGTCGGCAGATCGCCGCCGCGATCGACGTGTACGTGCACGCCTCACGCCTCAGCGACGGCGCCCGTCGTGTCACTGAGATCGCGGAAGCCCGCGGACTCGACCGGCAGGGGCAAGTCAGCCTCCGCCCGTTGTTCGTCTTCGAACGCACCGACGTCGACGATGAAGGAGAGATCAGCGGCCGGTTCCGCCGCTATGAGAACGAGCCGGGCGGCAACCCGTTGGGCTCGCTCGCAGCCCCTGTGGAAGACCTGGCGCCGGAGTCGACCGCCTTCTCGCGATGAGCATGCTCAACGGATTCGGGTTGATCTTCGCCGCGACGTTCTTGGTCGTGGGCGGATCGACGCTGTTCGCTTGGAGCTTCCTCGACCGCGGACGGGACGACAGCGAGGACGGCCCGGACATCCTCAAAAAAGAGCGGCTCAGCGCCCTCTCCACCCTCTCGCTCTTGCTCAGTCGCGCCTCGTTCGCCCAGCCGCTCAAGCGGCTGCTCAGCGAGGCGAACGTGGACTGGACCGTGGGCCGCACGCTGTTGACCATGCTGCTCATCTCGGGCGGCGTCTTCGCCGTGCTGCTGCGTCTCGACTTCGTCCCCTTCGGAGGAGCCATCGCGATCTCTCTGGTCTCGAGCGCGGCGCCCATCTTGTGGATCCAGGCCCAGCGGGCCAAGCGTCTTCGGACCGTCGAAGGGCAGTTGCCTGAAGCGCTCGATTTTATCTCCCGCGCGCTGGTCGCCGGCCACTCTCTCCCCATGACGCTGGAGTTGCTCGCCGAGGAGATCGGCCCCCCCTTGGCCGGCGAACTGCGGAAGACGGTCGACGAGTACAACGTCGGCGCCTCGATGGAGCAGGCGCTTGAGAACTTGTCTCAGCGCGTGCCCTCCGTCGACATTCGCTTCTTCGCGTCGGCCATCATGACCCAGTCGCGGACCGGAGGTTCGCTGCACGAACTGCTCGAAGGTCTCGCCGATACGATTCGCGAGCGCGGAACTCTCCGCGGGCAGGTCCGAGCCTTGACCGCCAACGGTCGAATGACGGCGATCGTCCTGTCGCTGCTCCCGCTCTTCCTGGCGATCATCATGTACGTCGTCAACACCGAATACTTTCTGCTGCTCGTCCGGCACCCCATCGGCAAGACGCTCCTGCTGGCGGCGATCTGCGCTCAGGTGATCGCCTACCTCGTGATCCAGCGCATCGTGGACATTAAGGTTTGATCCGGCATGCTGTTGACCTACTCCATCGCCGTATTCGTTTGCATGCTGGCCATGGTCGCGGCCGCGGGCTACTGGATCCTACTGCGCGGCCCGCAGGCCGACGGCGCCGCTGATGCCTCGCCGTCAGCGAAGGGACCTCGCGTCGGTCCCGGCGCGCCCTCCTGGGCGTCGCTCCTCGCCCGAGCCTCAGAGTGGAACTCCTTCGCCGCGGACGAACCGGCTTCTCTACGCCGCCGCCTGGCGGCCGCGGGAGTGCGCTGGGAAGGCGCCGCGGCCGCCTACAACGGAGCTCGTATCGCTCTCCCGGTAGCGCTCTCCGCTGCGCTCTTTGCGCTCATGGTGCTGGGAGGCAGACCGCTAGGCGCGAGCCTTCTCGTCCTGCCCCTCGGCCTCTATTTCGGATTCGTTCTGCCCGAGCGTTGGGTCCGTAGACGCGCCCGATCCCGACGCGAGGCGATCAACCGCAGCCTGCCTGACTTCCTCGATCTGCTGGTCATCGCCATCGAGAGCGGCCTCTCGTTGGATCAGGCCGTCGTCGATACCGCCCGCGACCTGCGACGCGCCCACCCGGTGCTCGCCGACGAACTCTTCCTCTTCAACCGCGAAACCCAAGCCGGCGTCACCCGCGCCGGAGCTCTCCGCAACCTCGGCGACCGGTCGGGCGAACCGGAACTGCGGAAGCTCTGTCACATGCTCATCCAGGCCGACCGCTTCGGTTCGAGCGTCGCCAAGGTGCTGCGCACTCAGGCCCGCTACATGCGCGTGCGCCGCCGCCAATCCGCCGAAGAGAAGGCGCACAAGACCAGCGTCAAGCTGCTCTTCCCGATCTTCTTTCTGATCATGCCCTCGGTCTTCCTCGTCACGGCCGGTCCGGCCGTGATCCTGCTGCTTGGCCAGTTCACCAAGATGGCCAATCCTTGATTGCGAACGCTGACGACCGGTTGAGACGAAGGGTAGGATCGAAGCGGACCGTCGTGATCCGGCCTCGTTGACCGGGGATCGCGCTTCTCCCGGTACTTCATGAACTCGCTGTTGCCGACGATCTTGACCGACCTGCTGCCCCTCGTGCTCGCGTTGTTGGCGGCGCGGTTCGGTTTCAAGCCCCCTGAGAGGTACTCGCCGGTCGCCTGGCTGAATTCAGCGGCGTTGAAAGGACGGGGCCCCACGATCGCCGCAGCCGTGACGCTCCTCGTGTGCTGTGCGGCCAGTCTCGTTCGGCCGCCCGTTCCCACGATCCACGACGAGTTCTCCTACCTCCTGGCCGCCGACACGTTCGCCGCCGGGCGGATGACCAATCCGTCGCCGCCCGATCCCGAGTTCTTCGCCTCTCCGCATATCCTGACGGCGCCTACCTACCAGTCCAAGTACCCGCCGCTGCAGGGTGTGTTCCTGGCTCTCGGGCAGAAGCTGTTCGACGCTCCCATCGTGGGAGTCTGGCTGGGATGCGCCTTGGCCGCCGGGGCTCTGGTCTGGGCCCTCGAGGCTTCGTACTCCGCGGGCTGGGCGCTCTTCGGGGGCCTATTGCCGGCCTTCCGCTTCGGCATCTTCAAGTGGGACGCAGACCTCTCGTGGAGCTACTGGCAGACTTCTTTGTGGGGCGGCGGGCTGGCTATGTTCGGGGGAGCGCTGGCGTTTGGCGCCGTCTGGCGGATGCTGGATCGTCCCGATCGCCGAAACTCGTTCCTGTTCGGCGCGGGTGCGGCCGTTCTTGCGCTGCAACGCCCCTACGACGGCTTCGTGCTCATCTTGACTCTGTTGGTCGTGCTCTGCCTGGCGTTGGTCCGATCTCGCGGCTTCATCGGCGCGCTGTCCGCTTTGCTGCCGTCAGCCGCTCCGGTCCTCCTCGCCCTGGCCGGGAGCGCCGTCTACTCCCACGCTGTAGCGCTCGATCCGCTCGATCTTCCCCATGTCGTCTACAGCCGACAGCACCAGCAGGTCGGACACTTTCGATTCTCGCCGCCTTCAGTCCCGGAGGTCCCCCCAGAGGGGCGCCTGGGTGAATTCCATTCCCGGTTTGGTCAAGAGCGGTCAGCGGCCTCGGGCGACGGGTGGATCGGATACCCAGACGCGGCCGTCCGTCTCCACCTCGGCTTCTTTCTCGGTCCCGTGCTCCTGTTCGCTCTCCCGCTGCTGATTCCGCTCTGGCGTCGGCGGCGCGTCTGGCTCCCGTCCTTAGTTACGGCGGCGGGTCTACTGGCCTACGCCGTTACTTCGGTCGGACAGATCCACGCCCATTACCTGGCGCCGTTCGCGCCGGCGATGATCTTCTTGATCATCGGGTCGCTCCAGCGGGCCTCGGAAGGGCCCGGCGTAGGCCCGGCATTCGGCGGCGCCTATGTGAACGGCGTTGCGGCTGCCTGCGCTCTGACCTTCCTGCTCAGCTTCGGCCTACGTGCCGCCGCCTATCCGGCGCGTCCCGACGAGTTCCCCGAGGCCCGCACGATCCTCGAAGACCGTCTGCTCGCCGAGCCCGGCAAAGATCTAGTGATCGTCCGCTACCCGCCAGGCTTCACCGGAGGACAAGAGTGGGTCTACAACGGCGCCGACCTCAACCAGGCCGAGATCGTTTGGGCGCATGACCTGAGCGACGAGAAGAACCGCCGACTCGTCGCCCGCTACGCCGATCGCAACGCCTGGCTTCTCCTCATCGAAGGCCTCGCCGAACGCCGGCTCGTCCCCTATCCCAAATAGCGCGACCGCCGTCTCGGCCGCGGCAGCCCTCGCCATTCCAGCAGCCGCTTGTGGTCCAGCGCCCAGAAGTTCACCGTGGGCGGCCCCTTGCGCAGCACGTCCAGATACTCTCGCTCCCACGCCGAGCCCGCGTTGAACCAAGGCAGCAGGTAGGTCACCGCCGCCTCCGGCCAGTCGAAGTCCGGCCCCCGCCAGATCTGCATCGCCATCCGCGCTCGATTGAGATTCCGATAGAACGCGCCCCACGACAACGCCTCGACCTTCAGTCGCCGATCCGCATCCGCTTGAGACTTCCACACCGGCGGCGTCGAGACGTGATGGTTCATCCGACCGCCTTGGGGGTAGGGCAGGGCGGTCGTGTGATACACGTCCGCATCCAGTACGTCATGCGGATAGAGCAGCTCGAAGATCGCCGCTGGATGAGTCGCGCGAACGTGCGAAACGATCGTCTCCAGGTGATCTTCCAGTCGATCGCGCAGGAAGTCCGCGTCGGCCTGAACCGCGCTCGGGTCCGAGTCCTGGCAATCGATCTTCTCTAGCGCCCGCCCGAGCGCCGCGGCTGCATCCGCTTTCGTCTCCTCGTCGTAGAACGCCATCGATCCGCCCACGATCGTCCCTTGAGCGCTCGTCGTGTCGTTCGGCGCCGCCGTCCCGTCGGACCCGTCCAGCGCCACCCGATCGGCGTCGATCCTCGTCACCGTCCACGTCCCGTTCGCCTGCGGAACCTCTTTCACTCCGGCCACGATCGCCGTCTCGCCCGTCGCGAAACCATGGCCGCCCACATACAGGTTGATCGGCGCCGTCGCCGTCGCCGACCCGATGTTCAGGCTCTTGTCCGAGAAGAACCACCAAAGCTGCTCGCCCAACTGCAGACGCGGCGTCAGCCCGACGGCCGCTTGCAAATCAGCCGTCTCCAGATAGACCTCCTTCAGGAAATCCGTCACCACCGCATTCGGCGCCAAGTGCGTCGTGATCAACCGCCGACGAACCGTCTGCGAATCCGGCGCTCCCGCGTCAAAGTCGCCCGGTCCCGTCGCCAAGTCCAACTGGAACCGGTCCGCGTCCAGCGTTGTGATCGTCCACGTTCCGTCGCCGTTGGCCGTCCCCGTCGGCGTGAATCCCTCCACCGCCGTCCGGTCCCCGGTCTCCAACCCGTGCCCGGGGACCGTCAGCTCCAAAGGACCGCCCGTCCCCGCCGCTTCGATGCGCGCTTCGGCCTCGCTGCCGAAACCGACCGCCGTCCGCACCGGCGTTCCGTCGAAGTACCGCGCCGCCCACCGCGCCGTCGACGTCTCCGGCGGATTGTAGCCCTCCAGGTTGTAGGCCACCGTCGTCGTCCATCCCTTGGCCGCGACCTCGGCCAGATAGTCCTCCAGCCACTTCCGGGCGCCGTAGTTCAACAACTGCGGCGTCGTGTCGTCGATCTCCCAGATCCCCTCGCTGCCCTTCCGCAGCGATCCCGATTCGCTCAACACGCCCGACCCGATCTCCACCCGACTCGACACGTCGAACCCAAGCAGATTCGCCCTAGGATGGATCGTCAGCACGTCGCCTGAATGGGTCGCGTACACGCCGACGAAAGACGCGTTGATCGAGTAGGAGAAGTGGCGCGCGATCGTCGCGCCCGTGTCCGTCGGAAAGACGCTCTTGCCCACATCAATGCCGCCAAGCTGCACGAACACCGCATCGCCTGTCGTCCACGGTCCCGTGAACGTCGCTTGATAGACGTTCCGCTTCCCCGTCCCGACGCGCTTCCGACGCTGATAGTGGAAGAAGTTCCCCTCGAACAGGTTGACGTCTCCCTCGAACCCCATCCGCTCCAACTGCCACAGCACGCGCTGCGGGGCGATCTTGTACGTCGCGTCCGTGTCGTAGTCGAGCGCCGCCGACCGATCCGCCCAAACTTTCGTCGGGTCCGGCGCCTCCCCAGGGACCGCGGCCGTCAACGAGTCGAACAGGAACTCTCCGTTCCCGTCCGAACTCGCCGCGAACACGTGCTTGCCCGGCGCCACGCCCGAGCGCACCTTGCGCATCGTCACCAGCGGCGGCTCGACGAACATCTGTAGCGACAGTGAAGTCGCCGCGTCCCCGTCCAACTGCACCGTAATCGAACCCGCCCCCGGCGCCGCCTGGGCCCCCACCCACAGGTCGTGCGTATGGGAGCACGCGTAGCGCACCGTCACCCGGTCGCCGAATCCGTTCGTCGCTCTAGCCCGCCCCAGGTCATAGAACCCGATCCGCGTCTGCCACCCGGCGCCCTCGTAAGACGCGCCGGGGTCCAACGAACTCAGCCGCGTGGATCCCGGACCCGCCACGTAGAGCGGACGCTTGCCCCCGGGATCCGTCACCGTCAGGTTGTCGAATCGGCAGTCCCACTCCGTCTCCGCGTACTCCGCCGAGTCCGCCAAAGCCGGCGCGATCGTCATCCAGCATTGACGCAGTTGATCGATGCCCAACGCCGTGAAGTCGATCTCCACCCGCCAGGTCGCCTCCGACGTTCCCCCGGTCAATTGCAACGTGTCCGAAGCCGTCGTCAAATTGGCGTTCTTCGCCAGTGCGTACATCCGCACCATGTTGCCGTCCACGCCGCCCCGGTCGGCCAAAAAACGCGCTCCCGAGATCGTTCCCGCCGAGGCGGTCAGCGTGAGTTGGGTCTGCGAGTCGACGCTCGCAATCGAATACTCCGCCCCGTTCAGCAACACCGTCCCCGTCGCGCTGAGGCCGGTGAACTTCTGGCCGGAGACCCAAGTGACGGTCTCATCCGCCACATCGACGCTCGCCCATCGCGCCGCCCGAATCTCCAGATCGGCGCCCTGGCGTTCGGCACGGATCGCAACCGGCGGTGCGGAAGCCGGCCAGTTGTACCCGTTGATCTGCGCCTCCAAATCGTCGATCGCCGCGCCCAACGGATCGGCCGGCGGCGTGGGCGCCACAATGTGGTCGAACGCGATGTTCTGGTACCACAGCGTGATCCGGTCGTATCCGCCGATCCCGTTGTCTTGGAACGTAAACGTCCCCGAGGCGACGTCGTAACCGCCCGCGATCCGCGTCGTCTTCGCGTCGTCAAACAGATCGATCTGGCCGGTCGTGCCGTCCATCCGCACATAGCTCAGCGAGCGCCAAGGGATCGACTGGAACTTGGGCGAATCGAGCGGCTGCACCCCGTCGTACTCGACATCCATCGTCAGTGTCATCCCCGACAGATCGCCGTCGGGCAGGTAGCGGACCGTATGATGCTCGAAGTTGTTGTCCGCGTCGTGCAGGACCAAGACCGCGAAGTCGTCGGCGGCGCGAAACACTCCCGACAGGCGAAAGCTCGTTTCCGTCGCCGCGTACAGCGCCGCCGTGGCGCCGCGGCGGTCAAAACCTCGCAGGTACACCGTTCGCCGCGGATCGAATTTTTTCAGTTGCTCAGAAGCCAAGGGAACAGCAGTCCTCGCCGATGATTATCCGGCGCGCCGGCAAGTCTTTCCCCGGCTTGGCTTGGAGCTTTACTGGAGGATCGCGAACGCCGGCTGCATCGCTCGCTGCTCGACCGCAACCAGCTCGCCGATCAATGAATTCGGGCCTGCCGCGGTCACTTTCACCCGACAATAAGAGCCCTTCAGATCGTCTCCGCCGAGCCCTTCCGGATCGGAAAAATTCAGCACGCGGTTCTGTGACGTTCGCCCGACCCACTGCCCGAACTTCGCCCGATAGCCCTCGACCAGCGCCTCGTCCTCGCGCCCGATCCACTCTTCGTTCTTGTGCCGTTGGAGCTTGCGCTGCAACTCCTGGAGGATCGCCAACCGCCGACTCTTCTCCTCTTCCGGCACCGCGTCCTCATACTCGATCGCATCCGTGCCCTTGCGCGGCGAGTACTTGAACGCGAACAACTGCGCGTACCCGACCTCTTCAATCAGGCTCAACGTCTCCTTGAAATCCTCTTCCGTCTCGCCCGGGAACCCGACGATGATGTCGGTCGAGAGCGCGATGTCCCTCTTCCCCGCTTTGATCCGGTCGATCACCCTCAAATACTCGTCGCGCGAGTACGTCCTCCGCATCCCGCGCAGCACCTTCGTCGAACCCGATTGCACCGGCAGATGCACCCAGTCGCACAGCACCGGATTGCGGTCGATCGCGTCGACGATGTCGCCCGTAAAGTCGCGCGGATGCGAGGTCGTAAAGCGTACCCGCCGAATCCCTTCGACCTCGCCCACGGCCTCCAGCACGCGCGCAAAATTCCACCCGGCGTCCGACGGATCGCGATAGCTGTTCACCGTCTGCCCGAGCAGCATGATCTCGGCCGTTCCGTTCGCCGCAATCCGCCGAGCTTCTTCCATCACGCTCGCCGACGACCGGCTCCGCTCCGGCCCGCGCGTAAACGGCACTACGCAGTAGGCGCAACTCTTGTCGCACCCCTCGATGATCGTCAGGTAGGCCGAGTAGGGATTGTCGCGATCGGCCATCGGCTGGTCGAACGTCTCGTCGGTATCGAGACTCAACCCGAGCACTCGCTTCTCGCCCCGCTCCAGCCGTTCGATCAGGTCCGGCAACTCGTTGTACGAAGCCGATCCGCAGACCAGATCCACGTGCGGCGCCGTCTTGAAGATCTCCTCTCCGTTGTGCTGCGCCACGCACCCCAACAGGCCGATCTTCTGCTCCGGTCCGCCGTCCCGCACGGTGCCCAAACGCGAGAAGACCTTCTGCTCCGCCTTGTCCCGAATCGAGCACGTGTTGAACAGCACCAGGTCCGCTTCGCCCGGCTGATGAACCTGCTCGTACCCCCGTCCAGCCAGCGTCCCGCGCACCTTCTCCGAATCGTGCACGTTCATCTGGCAACCGAACGTTTCGAGATAAAAAGTCTTGCTCACAACGACTCCTTATCCTACCAACGGCCCTCGTTCCAACGGCCCTCTTTGTGGCGCGGGCTTCAGCCCGCATTGGGACTCTAGTCCCACCTCAGCGCGATTTGCGAAGCAAGAGCCCGTCGCTCATGTTCTGGGGGCTCAGCCTGTAGGGACTCGGCATGCCGAGTCCGGCCCTTGGCGCTAATCCTCACACCCCCGTATGGAAGCCGTACAGGCCTCCCACTTGAGATAAACTGAGACGCTGTCAGCCAAAGGAGTGAACCCCGATATGAGCGCTTCCCGCCGTCGTTTTCTCGCCTCCGCCGCCCTCGCCGGCGCCGCCCCTCTCTCGGCTTCCGCCGCCTCCGCCGCCCGCGTCCTCGGCGCTAATGACCGCATCCGCGTCGCCTTGATCGGCTGCGGCGGCATGGGCCGCAACGACCTCACCGACTTCCTCCGCGTCAAGAACGTCCAAGCCGTCGGCCTCTGCGACGTCGACAAGGCGCAAATCGATCGCGCCAACACCGAAGTCGTCGCCGAAGCCGGTCAGAAAGTCGAGTTCACCACCCAAGACTTCCGAGAAGTCATCGACCGCGACGACCTCGACGCTGTCATCGTCGCCACCCCCGATCACTGGCACGCCTACCCCACCGTCGAAGCCTGCAAAGCCGGCAAAGACGTCTACGTCGAGAAGCCGCTCTCGGTCGCCGTCTGGGAAGGTCGCCAAATGGTCGACGCCGCCCGCGCCAACGATCGCGTCGTCCAAATGGGCAC